>ERZ773018.660-NODE-660-length-19718-cov-13.699893_pt1 | contig 19718 bp, 19 predicted proteins | sample MGYA00580840_ERZ773018 | MGnify/ENA primary metagenome ERZ773018 (study PRJEB29015, sample SAMEA2738125) | human oral metagenome | biome: human oral; feature: human-associated habitat; material: saliva | place: China | collected 2256 ... | reverse complement strand
CTTTCTGTTGGTTCAGCTAAGAAACTTTCATCTCCTTCATAAGGTGTATAATTTAATTGAATGAAATCTCTTGTATCAATATTTTCACTCCAATTACCTTTTTTAAAACCTCTCCAAGCGTCCATAAAATCATCTCCTAAAATTTATATTAATTACGTAAACTTATTTACTATGTTTATAGTATATACCCAGAAAAAACTTTCGTCAGTGATTACAATCACAAAAATGATATATTTTCAAACATTTTCATAAAATTTTCAAAATTTTTTTCACTTTGTAAAACTGTATCTAAATTTCTAAATAATTTAATCCATAAATTTTTTTAATCGTTTTCATTAAACAACATAACATATTAATTTTTTTAACAAATTTATTACATCACAATATAGAATTTAAAGCAAAAATAATTTTTAAATCCCTATTCTATTTTTTGCCATTTTGCAATAAGAATCTCACCCTTTCACAATACTTTGCATCGGGAGGGTACCCAAGAACTTTGTTGTTTCACAATAAAAAAGGGCTCAAAGCCCCTTTTTAAAGTGAAATTATTTTACATTTTCATATCTATAACCATACGGCCTGTAATAACTCCATCTTCCATTTCTTTGAAAATAGCAGGGGCATCTTCTATTGGACGTTTTTTAACAACCAGAACAACCATTCCTTCTGCACCGAATTGGAACGCTTCTTCTAAATCTTTTCTTGTTCCTACAAGTGAACCGATAATTTCAATTCCGTCAAGAACAGTTTTAACTATAGATACATCCATAGTTTCTGAAGGCAATCCAACTGCTACGACTATTCCTCCTGCTCTTACAGAATTAATAGCTTGATTAAAAGCAACTTTTGAAACAGCGGTAACAACTGATGAATGACAACCACCTGTTTTTTCTTTAATCACTTCAACAGGATTTTCTTTAAGTCCGTTTATAACAATATCTGCACCGCATTCTTTTGCAAGAGCAAGTTTATCGTCATTTATATCAACAGCTACAACGTGAGCATTAAAAACTTTCTTTGCGTATTGAACAGCCAAGTTTCTAAGTCCGCCTGCTCCGTATAGTGCAATCCATTGACCCGGTCTTAGTTTTGCTGCTTTAATTGCCGCATAACAAGTAACACCTGCACAAGTAATACTACTTGCTTGAGCCGGATCCAATCCGTCAGGTACTTTAACTGCATAATCAGCAGTTACAATACATTGAGTTGCCATTGCACCATCAACGGAATATCCTGCATTTTTAACAGTTCTACAAAGAGTTTCTCTTCCTGTATCACAATATTCACAACAACCGCAACCTTCAAAGAACCATGCAATACTTACTCTATCACCAACTTTCAAAGACTTAACGCCTTCGCCAAGTTCTCTTACAATACCGATACCTTCATGTCACAAAACACGACCCGGAACCTTTCCAAAATCTCCTTTAGCAACATGCAAGTCAGTGTGGCAAACTCCACAATACTCAACATCTACTAACGCTTCTCCGTAACCCGGTTTTCTGATATCTCTTTCAACCAATTCAACCCAAGTTCCTTCTTTAATTAACAACTACAGCTTTCATAAAAAACCTCCTTCATAAAACTGTTTTATTATAATAATCTTAAAAAATTAACAAATAAATTTTTTATGTGAAATATTTGAAATTATCTTTCATTACATTCTTATTATAACTCCATCAGCAAACGCTGTCAATATTTTTTAACAAAATAATTTAAAATTTTTGCGGTTTATCGTGTTGTTGATGTTTTTAACAAATATTGTTCACAAATAAAAATATATTTTTGAATTTTATTCAAACTTTTTTACTCTCGAAGTATATTGCAAATCACACTTATTCCTAATTAATATAATTATTTTAAAATATTGTAATGGTCAACATTTAAATAAATTTTTTTAATAAAATATCAATTTTTTCAAAATATTTTTTATTAAAACAAAAAACGTTTTTATTTTTTAAATTGATAAATATATTAATTGTTAAACATGAAATACAATAAAAATTTACCTCTTAAATAAATTTAATTATAATAAAAAAATCTTGAAATTTATTTTTTTTAATGTTAAACTAATGTAAACGAGAACCCTGCTATTCCACAATGTTTTACATTGTATGGGTAATTGTTCCACAATAAAATTGGATTATTTTTGTAAGATTGTAACAAAATTAGGAGGATATTATGTTTAAGAAAAAATCTAGTTTATTACTAGCTATGCTGTTATTGTTAAGTGCTTGTTCAGCACCCGCCAAAAAGGAGGCGGAAGCTCCTAAACAGCAAACTGAAACTCAAGAGAAAAAAGATAAGGTCAATCTGCCTTCTCAGAATTTAATGGCAGTTACTTGGTATCAAACATCTGCAGAAGCTAAAGCGCTTTACACTCAAGGATATAATGCTGCAAAAAAATCATTGGAAGAAAAAATTAAAAATAAAGCTAAAGGCGAAAAATTGGCTGTCGTTTTAGACTTGGATGAAACAGTTCTTGACAACTCACCAATTCAAGCTTATTATGCAATTAACGGAAAATCCTATCCAGAAGGATGGCATGAATGGGTTATGTATGCAAAAGCTGATGTTGTATATGGAGCAAAAGAATTTTTAGATTTTGCAAACAAAAATGATGTTAGTATTTATTATGTAACAGATAGAAATGCAGAAACAGAATTTGAAGCTACTAAGAAAAATCTTTTAGAAAAAGAACTTCCTCTACAATCAGATGGAAACTTAATGTTAAAAGCAAAAGGAGAAAAGGGCAAAGATGCCAGACGTAAAAAAATTGAAGAAACTCATAAGATTGTTATGTTAGTCGGAGATAATTTACATGACTTTGCAACTCCTGAAGACGGATCATTAAAAGGAAGAGATAAATTCGTTAAAGATCATGCAAATGACTGGGGAGATAAATATATAATGTTACCAAATCCAATGTATGGAAGTTGGGAAGGAACTTTATACAATAATGATTTTAAAAAATCTGATGAAGAAAAAGATAAACTTAGAAAATCAGCTCTAAAAGTATTTAATATTGAAAAAAATACAGTTGAAGAGCATAAATAGAAATTAAATTAAAATTTTTAAAATCAAATTACAATTTTACAAATTAAGACTAGCTACTTTTGATTTATTTCATAAATAATTAAGAAGTAGATTATTTTACAACGAAAACCCACCCGCTTGATGTTTAACATCTTTCAGGTGGGTTTGTTTTTATCTTAAATCTTATAACATAAATGCCTTATATGCTTTATAACTCATATAAACATCTATTTTACTTGTAACTTCATAAGGTGAGTGCATACTTAATGTAGCAGGACCTGCATCTAAAACTTCTGCACCATATTTTGCAAGAAGTAATGCGATTGTTCCGCCACCACCTTGATCTACTTTACCAAGTTCTGAAGTTTGCCATACAACATTATGTTCTTTAAATACTTTTCTAACTTCCGCTAAAAATTCAGCATTTGCATCACTTGAACCGAATTTTCCACCGCTTCCGGTATATTTGCAAATTGAAATTCCTGAGCCGATAAATGCAGAGTTCATTTGTTCACAAACATCAGGAAAATCAGGATCAAACCCAACTGTAACATCTGCTGATAAAACTTTAGAATTTTTTAAAGAACGATTAACTTTTAATTGACAAAATTCTCCTTCAAGATTTACAAGTTCAGTCATTGTATTTTCCCAGAAATATGATGCCATACCTGTATTACCCATTGAACCTATTTCTTCTTTATCCATAAATAATCCACAGGCTGTTTTCTTAGGATTTTCAATTTCAAAAATAGCACGCATTGTTGTAAAAGCACATACTCTATCATCTTGACCATAGCTTAAAACCATTGATCTGTCAAATCCTAAATCTCTTGCTTCTCCTGCTGGTACAATTTCCAATTCAGCAATTTTAAAGTCTTCTTCTTCAAAATTATATTTTTCTTTTATCAATTTTAAAACATTTTCTTTAACAGCGTCTTTTTCAGTATCTTTTAAAGGTATATTTCCCATCAGAATATTCATTTGTTCTCCAACTAAGGCTTCACGAGCTGTTTTACCTAATTGGTTTTTAGATAAGTGAATTAATAAGTCTGTTACACAAAATACAGGATCACCTTTATCTTCTCCAATATGTATATCTATTTTTTCTCCGGCAGAATTGTAAACAACTCCATGAATTGCCAAAGGAATAGTTGCATATTGATATAATTTAATTCCACCATAATAGTGAGTCTTTAATTTTGACAAATTATTTGCTTCATACAAAGGATTTTGCTTAACATCCAAACGTGGACTGTCAATATGCGCCCCAACGATATTCAATCCGTTTTCTAAAGGTTCAGTCCCCATTACGAAAAGAGCTACTGACTTATTTTTATGATTTATATAAAACTTATCTCCCGCCTTAAATTTTTCACCGGATTTATAAAGTTCTTCCAAATCTCTAAAGCCCTTTTCCTTCGCTTGACGAATAATTTCTGTACAAGCAAGTCTTTCTGTTTTTGCAACTGATAAAAACTTTTTGTAGTCTTCGCAGAAACTAAAAACTAAATCTTTTTCTGCATCTTCAATTTGTAACCATGCACTTTTGTTAGTCATAACCTTCCTCCTAATATAAAATATTTTACAAGACCATTATAACATAATTAAGTTGACAAGTAAAATTATAAAATTAACTTATAGTAACTTTCCCCGCTTCACATTTTATCTTCATATTAACATCAGAAACTCTATTTTTTCTTCCGCTTTTATCAAATCCTGCAAAGGATTCTCCGAAAATTTTTACACTTCCCATTCCAACACTATATTCATATTCTATTTCTCCATACAATTTATCAACTTCAAGTGTAGCATTTCCCGCCTTGACATCAAGTTCAAACATATCTTGATATTCAACATCTCCTCTGATATTTCCGGCATTTACTTCAACATCAAAGTTCTTAACTTCAAGATTATTTAGATTTACATTTCCGGCATTTACTTCTAAATTAAAATCTCTAAGCTCTAAATCTTTCATTTTAATACTTGAAGCATTAATTTCTCCACAAATTGAAACATCTTCAGGAACATAAATTGTAAGTGAAGAATCCTTAATAAAATCATCATCAATTATAATTCCTCTATCATCAAGATGACCAACTAAACCCTTATTATAAATTTTCAATTTATTTTGAGTTTTTTCACAATACAATTTAGTTCTTCTTAAATTTCTTGACTTCACTCTAACAACTTCATCTTCACTGATTTCAAATTTTACACTTAAAGTATTAAAATCAATTTCTATATCGTCAATATCTTCAAAAAAAGTGTCCATATTTGCATTTGAATAGTCCATTTCTTCCTCCTCATAAATTTCATAATCTTCATTTTCACTAGGTTGATAATTAACTCTAACATATTTTCTGTTATATCTGCCCGGATTTTTTGAAATATCATTAATTAGCATATTATAAAGTCCCTTTATTATCCACGCAAAAATATAGACTAAAATTATAAATACTATAACTTTCCAACCCCAAGTAATAATTGATTCGGGATTAAAAATAAATGAAAAAGGTAAAGTGAGCAAAGAAATCAATAATCCTACAACAGAAAATACAATCCAAATTACAAAGCAAAGAATTGCTATAACAAAAATTGGAACTAATAATGGAAAAGAAAAAATTCCAAGTCCTACAAGAGATAATTTTTTCCAAAAACTATTTTTCTTTCTACCACTTCTTTCACTTTTTTCCTCTTCAATTTCAATATCTTCTGCCAAAATTTCCATTGCAATTTTTCTCGGATTTCCAAAACTTTCAGGAACTTCATCATCAAGACCGATTCCCTGCTCATCAAACATTTCATTGTAAAAATTCTCTACATTTTGCCTTTCTGTCCTCGAAATATTTTTTAGATAAGACATAAGCTTTCGCATAAAAGTTCTTCTACTCATCATTACCTCCAACAATTTGATTTACCTGCTTAACATATATATTCCATTTTTCTTTATTAAAATTTAAAACATCTCGACCTGCCCCTGTTATACGATAATATCTTCTATTTCTACCATCAAAAGCTACATCATAACTATCCAAAAGACCATTTTTTAAAAGTCTTCTCAAAACCGGATAGAGAGTTGACTCTGAAATTTCAATAGTAGCCATAAGTTTCTGAGTAATTTCATAACCATAAGTATCGCTTCGATTAACTATCGCAAGAACACAAAAGTCTAAAATTTCTCCCTGAATTGAAAACATAAGCACTCCTTTCTCCTAACTATTATTAACTTACTTATATTATATAACGTATAGTATATAAAGTCAATATATTTTTTGGAATTTTTGTTTTGTAGTTTCTAAAAAATTTTTGAAATCTTTTTAGATTTCTTTCAGAAATACTATTGTTTGTGAACAAACAATAGTTGAGATCTTTCGACTTCGTTTCACTTCGCTCAAGATGACGTGTTGGGGGCTTTTCTCTGCAAAGTAATTTGACGTGAATTATTATATTCCCATAAAAAAACAGCGAATTAAAAAATTCACTGTTTAAATATCTTTATTTAATTATTCATAAAATGGATTGTCATTTTCGTATTTTTCGTTGAAATCGACTTTACGTCCATTAATTTCATATCCCAATAGTAAATTGATATTTACATTTTCAGCTGCTCTAAAAATTGAACTATCTACATTTTTAAAGTCTTTTTTCAAATTTTCAATTAAGTCTTTTATCTGATATCTTTTGTTTCCGATTTTTTTCGCTGCAACCATACAAGCACAATTTAAAGGCATAAGTCCCGTTGACTTCATCCATCTTATTATATATTCTTCTTCTATAAGATATAATGGTCTTATTATTTCCATATCTTCAAAGTTTTTCGCTTTTAATTTAGGAGGCATTGTCTTAAAACTTCCTGCACATAATAAGTTTAGCATTGTAGTTTCAATAACATCATTAAAATGATGACCTAATGCCAATTTATTACAACCAAGTTCTTTAGCTTTTGCATAGAGTGACCCTCTTCTCATTCTTGCACACATATAGCAAGGATAATCTCCTGCAATTTTATCTGCAACTGCAAAAATATCTGCTGGATAGTATGTAAGAGGAATTTCAAGATATTTTGCATTTTCTAAAAGTAACTCTTTTATGGACGGATGATAACCCGGATCCATTGCTATAAATTCAAGTTCAAAATTATCTTTTCCATTCTTTTTAAGCTCTTGAAAGAGTTTTGCCATTATCAAGCTATCTTTTCCCCCTGAAATCGCAACTGCAATCTTATCTCCATCTTCTATTAAATTGTATTCTTTAATCGCCTTTACAAACTTTGACCATACATTTTTTCTATATCTCTTAATCAACGACCTTTCAATATCTTTTAAATCAGCTCTTTCATTTTCAGGAAAAAGAACAGGACAAGTAGCCTGTAAATTATTCTCTCTATTTTCCATTATATCTTTTATTTCCTTATTTTCCATATTTCTCCTATTTATGATATATTTGATTATTCATAATTTTAAAAGCTCTATAAATTTGTTCTAATAAAACAACTCTAAAAAGTTGGTGTGGGAGTGTGAATTTTGAAAAAGAGAGTTTAAAATTACTTCTTTGTTTTATTTCATCTCCAAGTCCGAAACTTCCACCAATCACGAAAATAAATTTCGAATTTCCGTCATTCATTTTTTCCTCTAAAAATTTTGAAAAATCTTCACTATCTATTGATTTTCCTAAAATTTCAAGAGTTATGACAAAATCAGAATCTGAGATTTTTCCTAGAATTCTTCCCTCTTCTTTTTTTAATACATTTTCAATTTCCAATTTACTTGGTGTTTGTGTCATAATTTTTTCTTCAGGAATTTCTATTATTTCTATTTTTGAAAAGGCAGAAATTCTTTTTTTATACTCTTCACAAGCATCTTTAAAAAACTTTTCGGAGAGCTTTCCAACACATAAAATTTTAATATTCATATTACACTTCCGTTATACTGCTATTGTCAAATCTCTTTGCAACTTCTAAATTCGTATATTGTATTAGATTTTCTTTATTTAGTATTCCAAAAACTTCGTCATAAGCAAGTTTTTCTTCATTATTTGTTTCACTTAAATGACCAAGATATACTTTTTTACATTTATCAGTTACAACTTCTGATAATACATTTCCACTTGTAACATTTGAAATATGTCCAAAATCTCCTAAAATTCTCTGTTTTAAATTATAGTCATAAGGACCATTCTTAAGCATATCTAAATCATGATTTGCTTCAAAATAAAAAATCTTTGAACCTTTAATTTTATCTTTCATATGATTTGTAATTATTCCTGTATCAGTCAAAAGACTAACTTTTCCATAGTCAGTATTAAATACAAATCCCATTCCTCTAGCACAATCATGTGAAATTTCTAAGGTATATAAATCAAAAAGAGAAAATCTGTGCTTCTTTTCAGTGCCGATAACAACAATATTTTCATCTTTAATTTTTCCTAATTTTGATGCTCCAGCTCTTAAAGTTTCAACATTACTACAAATCTTAATATCATAACGTCTAGAAAGAACTCCCGCTCCTCTAATATGGTCAATATGTTCATGAGTTAAAAATATTAAATCAATTGTACTTGGATCAATTCCTAAAATTTTAAGATTGCTTTCAATTTTCTTTCCACTAAAACCCGCATCTATTAAATATCTTCTATTATCAACTTCTAAAAAGCAACAATTTCCATCACTTCCACTAAAAAGCGGACAAAATCTTAAGCCCATACTTCCTCCATTCATACAAGCTTTATTTTAACATATTTTTGACAAAAAATCCAAAAAATTACATAAAAAAATTAGGCTTTCACCTAATTTTTATCAATAAAACTTAATCTCTTTTTTAATTCTAATTTTTTAAATAATTCTTCTCTAAAATAATCAATAAATATACATCCTACAAATATTGCAATATCTGTTATTATTATATAAAGTAGCATTTTTAAAGTTGAATAGTTTAAAAATGTTGCAGATTTTCCAACAATAAATCTTTTGCTAAAAACTTCATGTTCATGGATTACATAAACCGAAAAACAAAGCGGTGAAAGAAATGCAATTATTTTTTTCCACGATTTTACTTTCAACTTTGAAAATATTATTAGTAATGCTATTCCCGATAGAAGCATAGTAGAAGATGTGTAGGAGATTAATGTAAATTTAAAATCTGTAACTCCTTTTAAAGCTAAATAACTTGTCAAACATGCACTTCCTAATTCTAGAATAATACAAAAAGCAAATAGAATAATCATAGAACTATTAGAAAACTTATTATGCAAATTGTATTTTTTGATGAATCCACCAATTAAGTATAATACCATTAGCCACACAAAACTTGAACCATTTCTTGTAAGAAAAATGTCCCCTGCATAAATAAAAGGTAGTACAGAAATTATAATTATAATCATAATAATTGAGTTTCTAAGAAGATTGTATTCCATATTTTCTAATGCCGAATTTAATATTGGCATAAAGAAGAACAGACAAAAATATGCTGTAAAATACCAATATTTTGAATTTACAACTGGAAAACAAAATGTTACAAGAGTTTTAAAATTAAAATCTACAATTCCAAAAATACAGCCAATCAAGTAAAGAAAAATGGAATAAAAAACAACTCTTAACCATAATAAAACTATATTAGAATATTTGTATTTGGATTCTATTCCTACAAAACCTGAAATTAAGGCATAACAGTTTACAGCCACATAACAAATTATCTCTAACATCCATACAATATTGTATTTTGCACTTAAGAAATATAGATTCTCACTTCTTAAAATTCCACCATACCAAAAAACATGTAAATTTACAATCATAAACATTGTAACAATTCTAAGCAAGTCAATTCCATAATTTCTTTCTTTTATTTCCGAATTCTTTATCAAAATTTCTACCTCACAACAAATAAATATATGAATTTTAGTATATAGTAATTAAATACTAATGTCAAACTTTAATTTATAATTTTTAAAATATGAAAAAGTCATCTTGAATTTCAAGATGACTTAATATTTTTATTTCTCTTCAACTGAAGGTGGATAACCAAAACCTACTGGTGAATGTTGACAATATGTTTCAATCCATTCTTCAAGTGTTGAAATTTTCTTGTATCCAACACTATCCATTACTTTTCCATCTCCAATGTATATTCCAACATGTCCATAAATTTTACCCATTCTACTGCCACTACTGCTACTTTCAACAGCAACAATCATTCCTAATTTTAAATCAGCTATATCTGAAGTAAATGTGTGTTTTCTATACATGTCATTAGCATTTCCACCTATATATCCGAGTCCTGCATTTCTATAAACTGTTGAAACCCATCTTGCACATAAATTCGGTCCTGGAGAACTTGTATTGTGTGCAGCTTCTACTATTCTTCTTTGAACTTCTTCAGAAGCAGAATACACCTTATTGTTTCTTTTATATTTTCCGTATACAAATTCCTTTTCAACATTGCCATCAACAGCTTTACCAGTAAATTTTTTACCTTCTCTAAAAAAGAACCTGTCATTACCGTCGTCATACCAACCATTAGCTGGAAGATTCTTTTCATCATAAAAAATTCCATTTACATAAACTTTGCCTTTGGCTTCAACGCCATCTTTATATAATTTACCTTCATAGAATCCATTTGCATATTTACCTTCTACAAAGTATCTTTCTCCGTTTCCATCAACTCCATGGCCAGTAAATTTTTTACCATCTTTAAAGAAGTACCAAGCAGTGCCATCATCACACCACCAATTAGCTAGTTTTCCATCTTTGTAATAGATATTGTCTACATATCTACTTGCATATTTACCATTGAAAAATTGCATTTCGCCATTGCCATCAACAGCTTTGCCAGTGAATTTTTTACCATCTTTAAAGAAATACCAAGCATTTCCGTCATCAAACCAACCATTTGTTGGCTTTCCTTCATAACAGAAAATACCATCAACATAAGTATTTGCATACTTTCCATTTGAAAAGTACATTTTACCATTGCCATCTACTCCAAGACCAGTAAATTTTTTACCGTCTTTAAAGAAATACCAAGCAGTGCCATCATCATACCACCAATTAGCTAGTTTCCCATTAACATAAAAAATATCATTTATATATATTTTTTCAGTTGTTTCTACTCCGTCTTTATATAATTTGTCATTATAGATTCCATTTGCGTATTTTCCGTTTACAAAGTATCTTTCTCCGTTTCCGTCAACACCTAATCCAGTAAATTTTTTGCCATCTTGGAAGAAATACCAAGCAGTTCCGTCGTTAAACCACCAATTTCCTAGTTTTCCATCTGAATAAAATAGACCTCTTATATATCCTCTGGCATATTCTCCATTTATAATATATTTTTCTTCATCTTCTTCTTTTATAGTTCCTGTAAATTTTTTACCTTCTTTAAAGTAAAAGTTTTTTATACCATCGAATTGCCATCCATTAACAGGTACTCCATATGCATAAAAAATATCATTTGCATATCCGTAGGCATATCGCCCATTTACAATATACTTGTTTATTTTTCCAATTTGTATAAATCCAGTAAATTTTTTACCTTCTTTAAAGTAAAATGTAATATCTTCATCTTCATACCAACCATTTGCAGGTTTCCCTTTTACATAGAAAACACCATTTACATAAATATTTCCAGAAGTTTCGACTCCATCCTTATAGACCTTACCTTCATAAACACCATTTGCATATTTTCCATTTACAAAGTATCTTTTTCCGTTTCCATCAACAGCTTTACCAGTGAATTTTTTACCGTCTCTAAAGAAATACCAAGCAGTTCCGTCATTAACCCACCAATCTCCTAGTTTTCCATCTGAATAAAATAGACCTTCTATATATCCTTTGGCATATTCGCCATTTATAATATATTTTTCTCCATCATCTTCTTTTATATTTCCTGTAAATTTTTTACCTTCTTTAAAATAAAATTCTTTTATACCATCATATTTCCATCCATTATAAGGTGATCCATAGTCATAAAAAATACCATTTGCATATCCGTAGAAATATAGCCCATTTACAACATACTTGTATCTTTTTCCAATTTGTATATATCCAGTAAATTTTTTACCATCCTTAAAGTAATATATAGTTTTTTCATATATATACCAACCATTTGCAGGTTTCCCATTTACATAGAAAATATCATCATTATAAACTATTTTTTTATCATTATTTGCTGATTCTTCAGCAAAATGATTACTACTAACTCCAAAATTTAAAGCTAGTACTAAAGAAAAAAGTACTAAACTTGATTTTTTTAATACTCTCATTTTTCCCTCCTAAAAATATAAATCCTTTTGCTATTATATATTAAGAAAATAAAAATGTCAATTGTAAAAAATCTCTAACTATTTATATAAAATATTAATTATACACACAAAAAAGTCATCTTGAATTTCAAGATGACTTAATATTTATATTTCTTCACATTCTTCCCATTCTATATCTTCTGTTTTTAAAAGTTCTAACATTTGATCTTTAAGCTCTGGACTACATTCCCATGCAATTCCACATCCTGCTGATAGAACTCTTGGAACTGGTACAAGTTTTCCTTGAATATTATTTTCTTTACATGCACTTTCAGTTGCCATTGCCTCTGCAGAAGTATAAAATGTTATATACAGCTTAGTTTCCTTCATTATTCTACCATTACTTCATAGTCTAAGCCAACTTCTTTAACAGAAACTTTTTTGCCTTGACTAGTTGCATAATGAGTAATATTTTTTACAACATGAGCTTCACTAGCTAATACTTTGTATGTTTCTTCTTTATTTTCTTTAAGAGCATCTTGTAAAATTAAAACTGGTTCTGGACAAGATAATCCTCTAACGTCTAATTCTTTCATATTAATCTCCTTAAATCTTATCTAGTTTTTTCTTTCTTTAATCCTAAGAAAGCTATGATAAATAAAACAAATATTGAAGCAACAACAAATATTTGTCCATTTAATCCTGGACCACCTGCTACAGCCTTAATTCCTTTTGCTGCATTTTCAGCTACTGCTGAAGCACCAGCTAATTTAAAGTTATGAGCTAAAGCTGCTCCAACAAACATTCCTAGAACTGTGATAACTGAATCTGATGATCCTGTTCCAGCAAGAACTAATTGTCTTAAAGGACAACCACCAAGTAATACAGCACAGAATCCTACTGCATACATTGATAAGATATTCCAAACTGTTTGAGCATGAGCTATCGGACCAAAAGGAACGAATTTAAAGTTGTTTGTTGCTAAATTATAAACTAACATAACTATAAAAATACCACTAACTACTGAGAATAATCTAAAATCTTTTAGTAAGATAATATCTCTTATTGAACCAGCAAAACACATTCTACTTCTTTGAGCAATTACACCAAATAAAAGACCTACTCCAAGTGAAGCATACCAAATTGCATGAACACTTCCTGGACCTTTTTCACTAAATGCATAAAGTGAAGGAACTGCTATAACTAAAGCAAATAGAACTGCTACAACTAATGGGAAAGCATACCCATTTTCTTTTTTGGTTGTATAAGCTCTTCCTAAACTGAAGCCTTTTCTTAAGAAATAAGCACCAGTAGCAATACCTGCAACAAATCCTACAAGTCCTACATATGCACTAATATCCCCTGCTGACATTCTTAAGATCATTCTTAAAGGACATCCTAAGAATACTAGAGCACATACCATCATTATTACACCTAAGAAAAATCTTATAACTGGTGAAGAACCAGCTGTTGATCTGTATTCTTTAGTGAATATTGAAATTAAAAATGAACCAATAATAATTCCTACAATTTCTGGTCTAAAATATTGAACCACTTCCGCATTGTGGAACTTCATAGCTCCTGCAGTATCTCTGATAAAACAAGCTATACAGAAAGCCATATTTTTTGGATTGCCTAAATATGCAAGTAATGCTGCTCCCAAACCTGCAATAATGCCTAATGTGAACAATCCTTTTTTTGTGTTAAAAAAACGCATATGATTACCTCCTATCATCAATAATTTTTTTAATCGCGTTTATAGCAAGCTCAATCTCTTCATCAGAATTTGAATGAGAAAAGCTAAATCTAACCATACCTTGATCGACAGTCCCTAGCGCTTTGTGTATAAGAGGCGCACAATGAGCTCCTGGTCTTGTTGAAATTTTAAACTCTTCATATAACATACTACTTACTTCTGAAGAATCCATATCTGAAATATTTAAAGAAACTATTGGCGCTCTATATTCTGTTTCAAAATCTCCATAAATTTTTACTTCCGGTAATTTACTTACTCCATCATAAAATTTTCTTGAAAGCTCCAATGCTCTTTTTGTTAAATTTTCCATCTTATTTCTTAAAATATATTCAATAGATACATGTAATCCTGCAATTCCATGTGCATTTAGTGTTCCAGCTTCAAGTCTTGTAGGCATTTTATCAGGTTGAAACTCATCATAGCTATGAGTTCCACTACCTCCAACAATTAGAGGTCTTATGTAAATTTCTTCTCTAACGCAAAGCACTCCAACTCCCTGAGGTGCAAGCATAGATTTATGTCCTGTAAAGCAAAGTACATCAATATTCATTTCTTTCATATCAATATTGAAAGCTCCAGCAGTTTGTGATGCATCAACAACAAAAATAAGATTATTTTCTCTACAAAAATCTCCAACTTTTCTTATATCAGTTATATTACCTGTAACATTTGATGCATGTGTTAAAACTATCCCTTTAGTATTTGCCTTTACTAATTTTGAAAGCTCATCTAAATTAAGAACTCCATTTTCAAATACATTTATATAACTTACTTCAGCTCCCTTTGCTCTTAAATAATTAATGGGTCTTAAAACTGAATTATGTTCGGCAACCGAAGTTATTATATGATCTTTTTCTGAAAACAATCCATTAATTGCAATATTTAAACTTTCTGTAGCATTTTTTGTGAAAACTACTTGACGAGAATTACCAACATTAAACATTTTTGCTAATTTTTTTCTTGTATCAAAAACAACTCTATCAGCACTTAGACTCTCTTCATAAACTCCTCGAGAGGAATTTCCAAAGTTTTTTAGTGCATCAATAACTGCATCAATCACTTCAGCTGGTTTATTTTTTGTAGTAGCTGCATTATCAAAATAAATCATAAATCCTCCTTCGCGAAATAGAAATTATGCTTATAATTAAATATAAACACCACAAAACGCATAAAAACTCATTTATCTATATTTATAAATCAAAAGCCTTTATGCTGTAATAGCAATATATTCACCACATAACGTAAATATATTACTATTATACATGAATGTAATAATATTGTCAAATTTTATGCGTATTTCGGAAAAAATATCTATATAAATTATATTTTCTTATTAATAAAAAAGGATTTGAATAATATATTTAAAACTTGTTTAAAATAGCTAATTTTATCTGCTATTTTTTTATTTTCTAACAAGAAATTTATAGAAAATTTTTATTAATATTTATGGTAATATATTGCAAAATACAGCTATATAGCTATTTAAAAAGATCTTAATTTATGGTATACTATATGTGATTACTTATACATACTTAAGAATTTGTTATTTTTTGTACAAAGAAAGTTCTTTTTTTGAAAATAGGTAATAAAAATAAATTTATAGGAGGAATATATGCAAAATTATTTAGTTTTAATCGGTATTGTAATTATTGTTGTTGGTTTTGTACTTAAACTTGATGTAATTTCTGTTGTATTAATTTCAGGTGTCGCAACAGGTCTTGCCGGTGGAAAAGGAATTGTAGAAATTTTGGATATTATAGGTAAAGGATTTATAGAAAATAGATATATGAGTTTATTCTTTACAACACTTGTAGTTATAGGTATCATGGAAAGATACGGTCTTAAAGAAAAAGCAGCAGACGGAATTAAGAAAATCAAAGGTGCTAGCGCTGGTTTAGTTATCTGGTTATACTTATTCATTCGTTGGTTAGCGGCTATTTTCTCTTTACGTCTAGGTGGTCATGTACAATTTGTTAGACCTTTAATTTTACCTATGGCTGAGGGAGCTGCAACTAAGACTGTAGATCTTACAGAAACTAAACTTGAAGATTTAAAAGCGTTAGCTGGAGCTGTAGAAAACTATGGTAACTTCTTCGGACAAAATGTATTCCCTGTTGCATCAGGTGTATTACTTATCGCATCTACACTTAATGATAAGGGATATAATGTAACTGGAGCTCAAATTGCTTACTATTCATTATTTGCAGGTATTGCAATGATTTTATTATCAGTTGTACAATGCTTCTTATTTGAAATTAAACTTAGAAAGGTTGGTGAAAAAGATGCTAAATTGGATAAATAGTAATAAATTTTTTATTGACGAATTTATGTATATTCTTTGTGGATTAATTTCAATTTTAACAGCTTTTAGAGGTTTGAAAAATAAGGAAGCAAGAATTGGTACATTCTTATTTTGGTTTTTAGTTGGTATAATATTCGCTTGTGGTGGATTCTTAGTTAAATACTTACCAGAATCTGGTGGAGCTATCGTTGGAGCTTTACTTGTTATTTGTGGTATTTTAACTCTTACAAATCAAGTTAAAGTTGGAGAATTTAATCCACCTACTGACGAAGAAAGAAGAAAGAATGCTGACAAAGTTGGTTGGAAAATATTTATTCCTGCATTAGTAATGGCTGGACTTGGATTCTTTATGTCACAAGTTAGATCATTCAATATAGTTATTGGAACTGATGCAAAAGGTAAAAATATTATTTTTGGATTTACAACTGCTCAAGTTCTTGGAGTTTCTTCATTAATAGCTTTAATTCTTGTAGTTCTTATAACTAAAGCAAAACTTAAAGATACAAAAGAAGATACAACAAGACTTTTAATGCACGTTGGAGCTTCAAGCTTATTACCACAACTTTTAGGTGCTTTAGGTATCGTATTTGAAGCAGCTGGTGTTGGTAATATAATTGGAGAACTTGCTGGTGGTGTTGTAGGTGGCGGCGGAAGAGTTGCCGGTGTTGTAGCTTACTGTTTAGGAATGGTAATCTTTACTATGATTATGGGTAATGCATTTGCTGCATTTACTGTAATAACAATTGGTATAGGTATTCCATTTGTAATCGCTCAAGGTGGTAACCCTGCTGTAGTTGGTGCCCTAGGTATGACTTGTGGATACTGTGGTACATTATTAACTCCAATGGCTGCAAACTTCAATATAGTTCCTGCTGCAATATTAGAAAATAAGGATAAATATGCAATAATCAAGAAACAGGCCCCAGTGGCTTTTGCAATGATTTTAATTCATATTATTCTTATGTTAGTAATGGCATTTTAGGAGATGATTAAATGAAAATATTAGTTAGTGGATTTGATCCATTTGGTGGAGAAAAAGTTAATCCTGCAATTGAATCTGTAAAATTATTACCAGATGAAATTAAAGGAGCACAAATTATTAAATTAGAAATTCCAACTGTTGCTAGAAAGAGTCTAAAAAGACTTGAAGAAGTTATAGAAGCTGAAAAACCAGATGTTGTTATAAATGTTGGACAAGCTGGCGGAAGACCTGATATAACTGTTGAAAGAGTTGGAATTAATATGGATGATTTCAGAATTAAAGATAATGAAGGAAATCAACCAATAGACGAAAAAATAGCTGAAGATGGTCCAGATGCTTATCTTGTTACTATCCCTATCAAAGCTATGGTTCAAAAAATGATTGACAATAAAATTCCTGCATCTGTTTCAAATACAGCTGGAACATTTGTTTGTAACCATGTTTGCTATGGAATGGCACATCTTGCAAGTACAAAATATCCGAATATGAGAACAGGATTTATCCATATTCCATTTTTACCAGAACAAGTTGTGGATAAGAGAAATATGCCATCAATGCCTTTAGAAATGATTGCAAAAGGATTAGAATATGCAATCGAAGCTATCGTTGAAAACAAAGAAGATATCAAGGTAGAAGGCGGAGCAACTCATTAGTATATAACAAAAGGTTAGAGTTTTTTAATTCTCTAACCTTTTTTTCGTTTAAAATAGTATAATATTTTTATATAAGTCCTTTACAGGACTTACTATTATTTGCAAACAAATAATAGTAGTGAGATCTCTCGACTTCGCTCGAGATGACGTGTTGAGAGAATTCCTATGCTAACTGCTATGACGTGAACTTGTTTTATTATACATATAATACCTTTTACATTTTTTATACTTTAAACTCACACTACTTTTTTATCATAGGCAAGTCTTTCAAGTTTTCCTTGTAAAACTACTTCTCCAGCATATTTATAGCTACAAGATAAAATAAAGTTTCTCATCTTTTTATTGTCCTTATGTGTATCAATTCTTAAATCGCATTTCTTTCTTAATGCAAAATTTTCAACATAACACATCATCTTTTTTGCAAAACTTTGCTTTTTATATTCATTTGAAGTAGCTACCTTATGAATACTAATATAAGGAATTGAGGTATTCCATTTTCCTTTTATATTTTCATAATCTTCATCTATTCCTTCAACCAAACATACAGTAGATACAACACTTTTATGATACTCTAAAACGTATAAATCTATTCCCAAATGTTCATCAATATCTTTAAAACTTGGAATATAATTATCTTGCCATTGATCCACTCCGTCATTTTTTAAGGAATTTGACCCCTCAAGATATATTTCTAAAATACTTTCTCTATCTGACTCATTAGCCATTCTAAATGTCAAAACTTCATATTTTAAATTTAAATAGACAAAAAAAGAAAAGAAAATTATACTCATAACTAAAATACTAAAGATAATTCCAACAAGATACTTTATATTAAATTTAATAATAGAATCAAAAAACAAATATACAAATAAGAAATCAAATTCAAAATTTAAAATATTCAACAATTTTAAAATATTCTTATAAAAATTATTTGAAATTGTATAACTTATAGAATTAATATACTTAAATCCAATCTTAAAAGCAAATTCTATTAATACTAAAACAACAAGCAAAACAAAATCTCTAGTAGATGCTTTAAATACCAATCCAAATAAAAACATAATTAACAAAATAATTAATTTAAAATTATCTGTTATACTCTTATTTTTATAAAACGAATTCATTACTTTATTTTAACTCCTATATTTTTAATAATTCTCCATTGAGGAATTTTCCCATTATCTCCCCAATATTCATCAAGTTTTGAAATTTTCCCATTTTCTAGTAGTATAAAAGAATTTACATAAAACGAAGAATCATCAATAATATTTACCACCTTTGCAACTGCAATAATTAAATTTCCGATTTGTTCAACCCTTTCAACTTTTCCACCCCATTTATCAGGATAAGTGCAATTAACTTCAATAAACTCATCAACAGTAAATCTTTCATTAGTATTATGCCAATCGATATAAGCATCTTCATTAAAAAATTTTTTAATCTCCAAAGCATTTTGACTTAAAACAGCATTATAAAACTTATATATATTAAACATAATTCCTCCTTTTTCTTACTTATAATTATATATTAAATAATTATTATCTACAATATTTTTACACAAAAAAATCACTCTTTCGAGTGATTTATACTTTGTTTGGCTGTTTTCTATTCTTCCAATACGAGATGTACTAGTACCTTCGACGTTTAAGAGCTTTCGCTGTCGAAACTTGCCATTTGTTTCACAAATGGAGTTTCTTAGCATCTGACCTACGACGCAATCATAGATTGCTGTTAGGTCATGAACTTCTGTGTTCG
>ERZ773018.658-NODE-658-length-19769-cov-2.799686_pt1 | contig 19769 bp, 9 predicted proteins | sample MGYA00580840_ERZ773018 | MGnify/ENA primary metagenome ERZ773018 (study PRJEB29015, sample SAMEA2738125) | human oral metagenome | biome: human oral; feature: human-associated habitat; material: saliva | place: China | collected 2256 ... | reverse complement strand
AAAGTTGGACGTACAAAGAACTGGGAATCACGCGAAAACACCTACCGTCGTATCCAAGGCCCTACACCAGAAACTACTGGAAACATGCGTCTATGTTATGCTTATCCTACATACACCACTGGCGATACAGCCCTAGACACATGGTTATTGTATTGTACTGAAGACCACTTGAAACAAGTTGCTTCCAAACAGATGGATTTAGTTGCTGGAAACGAGTTTTTCCGTGGCATCCCTGTCCAAGAATTATGTATCCAATTCGATACTTACATTCGTAATCTTTCTATCAAAGACCTACTATCCATCCGTTCGATGCAACAAGCGAAACAATTTGCGCTACAAAACAACTATGATGCAGACCGCTTCTTAGTTGCGTTATCACAATTAGAAACAAAATACCCGTAACCAAATTGGTTACGGGTTTCTTTTTTCGTGTCGTACCGCATGTGCTAAATGTTTTGATGGTGTAAATTTGATATGTTTGTATGAATCCATATACCCGACAGAACCGATTGGAACAGGATGTCCTTTGCGTTCTTTAACGTTGAATGTACCGAAACCAGTCACAAGGACTGATTTACCTTCAATCAAGCATTGTTCAATTTCATCGAACAATCGGTTAACTACATGACTAGCTAACCCACGCACTTCGTCCATATTTTCCAATTTAAAGTTCTTTTCGGCAAGAAACATAAACATAGCATCTGACACTTTATCATTCAAATGCGAACGGCTTACACGATTTTCATATTTCGTCATCATTCGTACCCCTTTTTTATCAAAATTAAGTACGAGTTGATTGATAATTCTACCAACATTATAGCATATCGTAACACGAATGTAAAATAAAATAGGTGAATCCAACAAGTGGACTCACCTATTCTTTTTTTACAATTCTAATTCATCTTTAGGTTCAGGTTTTGGTTCCCATTTTTTCACCGCACTCGATGAACGAATCGTTTCCTTATTCCCTTCCCTAGAATCTCTACCGATGAACGAATGATGTTTCAACATGCTCGTGTCCGCTTCACGTTTATACACCTTCGCGTTGTCCACCGCTTGTTCTAATTCTTGAAAGGCTGTATTTGCTCTCACTTTTTCTGGTTTGAAGAAATTCGTATACTTCCCATCGAAGATATTAGCGCCTTGTTTCGCCAATGACTCAAGTGTGGAAATCTTCCCACCGTAAGCCATTTTATCCATCGGTGAACCGCAGACTTCTTTCAGTTCTTTTTCCAAGTTCATCATATACCCTTGTTCATCCGTCATTGAATGACTGATATTTTCGATTAACTCAGGGTTAATATGGATGTTCAATCCATCTTTATGATGATAGATACGAGTGGTTTGTTCCACCCATTTTTCACGCGTTAATGGAACTAATTTCCCGTTTTCACGTAAAGGAGTCCATCTTGTTGACCCATCCGCATCCACTGTTTCTTCTAACGCAATCCCTTGCCACATCGCACGACTCGTACTCATGAGAATATCAAACTTGCGTTTCGCTTCAACAGGGTCATGTTTCGCTTGTAGAACGGATTGTGTTACCACATACGTTAATTCAAGCGTTTCATACGCGTTATAATTACGTAAAGCACTCATACCTCGTTGAGAAGACATACCAGCTACACCAGTACCAAAGGCTTTTACTTCGGTAGCAATTTGAGTGTTGATATGGTCTTGACGCGTAATCAATGGTTCGTGATGATCCACTAAGTTATCGAAGTCGATATCGCCTTCTTCTTTCCCATCACTCACACCTAAGTAACGCATATATTGACGTACTTTACCGATGCTACCTTTCGCACCAGTTTCAATACAAGCATGACATACGCTTCGTAAATGTGATTCCATATCCTTGTAACTGATGACAGCCTTACCTGTTGCTTCATGGAACGCTTGTTTATACATTCCGTTTAATTCTTTCACGAACGCTTCGCGACCTTCATGCAACGATGCAACACCTTCTGGAAGCGAACCAGTTGCTTTGTAATTACGTTCGTAATCATTGATACGTTGTTTGATGTCTTTGAAATGCGCGTCTAGTTCCGGATTGTAATGACGAGCGACTTGTACGTCTAACCCTTGATGGAGATTTAGTTCATACAAGCCTGTTTCTTCATCCTTCACCGCGTAATCTAACAGATTACCAGCAACGCTTAATTTCTCAAGAACTTCACGTTTCGCTTCTTTGGTTTTCAGAGCTTTCACCCCAACGGAATCCCCGTCAAAGTCACCACTCATCGCTTCAACGACAGCAGGGTTTACCGCAACACCGACTAAATCTTCACGAAGGGTTGCTTTGAATCCACGAACGCCCCCACCACGTAACACAGGGTCACGCCAAATCATCACAGGGTCACCTTGCTTAATACCAAGGTGTTTCATCATCGCAGAACTCATCGCCAATTCATCAACCCCTATGTTCGTATCGGCTGTCCATACCGCAGTAGCAGAAGATAATTGTTTATTCGCCATCAAGCCTTCACGGAACAAGTTGTGTTTCCCTTCGAACTTACGAGAAATAATATCTTCACGAGTCGTTGCGTATTTCGCACTAGCTAGAGCCACTAACTCATTCATTTTCGCTTCAATCGCACTACGTTCTGAAGCAGAAGCGGTTTCTAATTTCGCTTGTAAATCACGATATTCTAACGATGCTTCATAAACCGCTAAATACGTATTCGTATACGTATGCGTGCTCACTTCACCGTCTAACAACTCGTGACCGCTACGTAAATAAGCACTTAGGACAGGTAATACATAATTCCCGTTTTCATCTTGTGGAGTATACACAGCATCTTCACCAGAGCCACGTAACACAAGTGGGAATGGAATCTTCATGAATCCACCTTTACCGTGTAATTGTTCCTTAAACTCTTTTAACATAGCAGATTTTGCAAGAGAACCTTTTTCTGTATATTGCAACGGACTAGGCTCAAACACAGCACGGTTTTCACCTTCTTGCGGACGATATTCCGTTAACAGATTTCCGTATTCGTCAATGTCCAAACCAAGAACAATCAAATGCTCACGTAAGTCTACTAACGCATTATGATTAGAACCATATAACTCAGTTAAAATCGCTGTCGCATCTAACGCATTAAGACCCCAAGCTAACTGAGCAGACGCTTTACGTCCACGACCTTGTACCAAGGCTTCACTGTCGTATAACTTCGTCTTGTTATCCACAGTCATGTGAGTAATCATCATACGCACTGTACTTGCCCCAGATTCGACGATAGTGCCATCATTTAATACGAGGTCATATTTCTTCCCGTCGAACATTTCACGCGCTGTACCCCCGTTAAATCGGCTCACAGCAGGGAATGGTGCCATTACCATGTCTACATCTGGATTATTCTTGAAGAACTTCACATGTTCTGTTAACCCCATCGCTTCCGCTTCGTATTTATCCATATCAGGGTCAACCACATACGGAGATACCCCTTTATTTCCATGAAACTCACATAATTTATCCCCTGTTTGGAACGGACGCATCTTACCATCAGCACCACGTACTGGATGTGTTTCCGCCCAATGTTTACTTACAGCCACACCATCTTCGAATGTACAACCACCAAGAGTCACTTGAGCAACAACAGCTTCCGTAACAGAACTTGCTTGCATGATGTTACTCATCACCATTTGTACACGGTCAGAAGGGTCAAAGCGTGAATATTCCATCCCAAGACCATCCGCCATCAGTGGTGCACGACTATTTACATCCCCTTTTGTCAGACTTCCATCAGGATTGATGGTTACGTCTTCCGTTAGGTAGCGTACAATCCCTTGATTGGTACCACCACTTGTAGCAAGTGGGTCAAAGTACCCATCTACTTCATGGTCTAAGACACCAAGGTTACGTCCGCCCGTTAAAGCGAACACACTATAGAAGTTGTCATTACGTGGATTTGTTTCAAATCCTGTCGTTCCATGAGTCGCTTCGTATTCCGCACGAATTGTAGACCCTTCTTCGAATGATTTCGGATATTTCACACGCGATGCTTCCATCCGAAGCACACGGTTGACCCATTCTTGACTCAAGTTTTCTTCTCGTGCGTGTTCCATATAATCTAAATCATGTCTTGAATCATAAACACGACTATATACCTTATTGAAAGCTGTTGGTTGCATCGCACTTACAGATCCGGTTGAAACCGTGCGAGAAACTTCATAACGAATACTTGCTTCCATTAACTCAGCATATCCACGTAAACGTGTGCGTTCTTCCATGGATTTGTTCTCACCGAGTTTTTGTGGAATCACATAGGCTTCATATCCCGGTGCTGATAGATAGTTCTTAGTAGATGCGAATCGAGTGGTTACAACCCCTGTTTCCGCGTCTGGTTCGAAGATTTGCCCCATTGTACCTGTAATCTCACGCATGTAATCACCATTATCTGTAATGGTTTTCTTACACACTTGAGTGGCTTTATAAGATACTAATCCATTTGCGTCAATAAGAATGTCATTATCATCGACGATACATCCACGAGATTCCAATGATTCCTTCACAGCGTTAAACATCCGTTGCATAAAGAGTGACTCTTTATCCTTCATCGGAGTGGCTGAATCCACATCGAAGTACACTAATTGATTCCCTAATAATTGATGCGAGAACGAATCTCCCCGCATTTCATCAGCAGTGAATCCTAATTCTTGACACGCGCTTACAATTGCGTCACGTTTGTTGAACACATCTTCAGGACTGTCCATAAATTCAGATACAGTGACCATATCAAAACGTTTGCCGTTTTCGTCCGGTGTAAATGATCCAACTAATTTATCCACAACGGCATCCGCGTGTTCTTGAATCGCAACTTCTGGTTCGCTGGTGTACACTAAATCATCGAAGTTATCTTCTAACCCAGCGTTAATAGACTCTTTACGCGCGTTATAATCGTCGATAGTGACACCCGGTTTCAATAATAAATCACTCTTACCGGTTAACACATCCCAATAAGACTGACGGATTTCAGCTAAGGTAATATCCCCGTCTAGTAACGACTCAGGCATCACCATTTCGCTTTTATCAATCCCAGCGTATAATTGCTCACGGTATGCTTGATACACTTCATCTTCTCTTAATTGCGCTTTAAAGTTCGCTCTAGCAGATGACACAGCATCTTGTAAGAACGTCATCGCAGGAATAGACGAACTAACCTTCAAACGTGTAGCGCTCTTAGGTGCAGTGCGATAAATGTTTACATCTTGTTCCTTGTATTCCGAGAACGGTTTGTATACAAAATTCCCAGCACCACTAGAGGTCACATAAGAACGATTGCGTTTGAATGTTTTTTGTTGACCACCGACACGCAACGTGTATGATTTTTCTTCCGCATGACCAACACGCTCACCTTCCACAACCAATGGTTGACCTAAGGCAAAACGTAATAAGTTTACCATGTCTTCCGTTGTCGCTTCCGTGTATTGCACTGGTTGAATCTTACCGTTCGCATCACGTTTTGTATAAGATGTGTTGAAGCGTAACACAGCACCATCGTCGTATACACGACCGATGTATTGACTGTTCTCAGGCGTATCCGTCAAACGTACACTGATGGACGTTCCCGTGATTTTAGCTTCTAGTTGTCCATTACGTTCTGGACGAATACTATACTCATAACCATTTTCTTGTAAGTAGTCCAAGATAGCAATCGCCTTTTTAATATCTGATTCTGGCATAAAGTCCTTCATGCCAATAACAGGTTTCAAGTGATTAGATGCTTCGTTATATTCCTTCTCAGACATATACTTTGCTAACATCGTCAACTTGTTTGTATCGTCGTCTGTCAACATAGGTACGTGCGTTAACGTACCGAAATTATTCCGTAACCCCACACGAGCAAAGCGTAAATCTGGATGTTTTTCCTTCGCGTGCTTCATGAATCCAGACACGGATAAGCCCATACGGTCTAATTCCGCTTTGGATACAAAAATAGGTTCCGTTCCAGCTTTATTCACAGATGAGATACCTTCTAATAAGTTCCAATATGGAGATAATGGAACCACTTGTTCTTTCGGTATCATTTCACCTTTTAAATACGCACGAAAATCCTTCACATCCGCATCCACATTTTCACGCGTATATTCCGTATGCCCCGGTGCGACAGTATCTAACACATTGTTCACAGCGTTAACCAGCATAGATACTTTCATGTTTGCATAATTTGGTTTGATGTCTTGGTCACGCATTTGTTGAATGATTTCACTCATTATTTGCTTCCGGATTTGTCTAGCCATGGACACAGACCAGTGTTTCTTTGCTTCCGCGTTCGCTACTTCTATCGCGTTCCAGATAGCAAATTCATAAAATGGTGCTAGGACATCTTGTTTATCAAATAATCCAATCGTATCACTCATGAATCATCATCCTTTCTTTTCTTGTTTCAAGACAAAGAAAAAACGTCATTGAATCCACAATGACGTTTCTCTACTAAGCAACTATACAAGAAAACAGACTCATGATACCATGACCACTGACTCACATCTTCTTATCTATTCAGTTGTATCAAAGAAGTGCCGTTGCAGTATTCAGGTTCGTTAACCCTTATCTTGTTACTATGATTGTATCATATCTACTCTATCAAATCAATAAAAAACACGCCCTACAAGAGAGCGTGTCCGTAACGAATTATAAACCTAATTCGTCAACTTCTTTAGCTGTTTCAGCTTCAGCTTTTTTCGCTTTAGATTTAGTACCTTTAGCAGGTGCTTCTTCTTTCGCTACTTCAGTTTCAGCTACCTTCTTAGCTTCAGCCATAGCGTTGAATTGTGCTTCACGCACGTTTTCAGGCATTTCTAAAGCAGAAGGTTCTAATTTAGTAGTGTTTAACACAGCGTGTTTCACACCGTTTTTATCTTTAGATAAGAAGATAGAACCTTTTACTAAGTAAGCAGTTCCGATTTCGTTACCTTCTTTATCAAAGATAGGTTGATGTTTGTCACCAGACACTTCTTTAATCGCATCCATTTGTTTTTGAGCATATGGTGCACCATTGCTGATGCGTGATACGCCGTCTTTACCAGTTTGAGTGCGAGTTTCTAAGTGCAAGTTACGTGCATCTTCATCAGGACGTAATGCGTCAGCATTGATTTGTACATCAAGATAATGAGTTACAAAGTTGTCCTTTTCAAATTTTTGTTTGTCGTAAGCTAATACGACCATTTCACGACCATTGTAGGCTTCTGAACCTTTACCAAATTTCATGTTTCTAATCCCCCTTGCCTTTCGGCTTAATAGTTAAGTTTTATTTGGATTTACTTCATTCATGTTTTCACGAAATATCTCATCCTAATTTTGTCGTAATTCATTCTTCGAAACAGTCATCTGATTTATATCCGGAATAAAACCAGCTTCAGTTTTTCCGTTTGTTTCACGAACACCTAGAGTGTAGCATACTTTTCTTCTAAAGTCAAGTCTTTTAATCGCTCAGAAAGCGCATCTTTCTGACAGATAGTTTTGTATACATAACAAAGGTAAGCGAGTTTCCGTTTCGACCTTGTAGATAGCTGTTGCCGAAGTGGAACGTATCGACGCACCATTCGAATCAGTAATGATTCATCGTTAGTGGTCAACAATGTTTGATATTCAGATTCAAAAGTGGCATCCACAGGCTCATTCACCTTCCTATGTAAAATAATAGGGCTGACTACAACCTGTAAGCCAACCCAAATAATACTAAACTATCCCCGAAAAAGAAAAGTAAAGGATACGGGCTTCCCCGCCCCTTTACTATATCATATTCTATTTCCTAGGTCAATTAACCATCTACTAAAACTTTCGCAACTGTCTTATCAAATGAACCACCAGCGATAAAGCCCCAGTGTTTCAATCCAGCTAAGAACTTAGCACCTTCGCCTGTCAGTTTAAACTCACGGGTTTGTCGTAGACTTGCCCAGTCTTCATCAGAGATTCCCATCTTCGAATCTTTCATAGAACCACCTTGTGTAAACGCACGTCGTTCATCTTCTTTGATACGGTCTTCCATATCCGCTAGGGATACTCTATCGAAGATTTTCGTATCCTTATGGAATAACTCACCACTATCCGTCATCATGAATCCGTCTGAACCAGCCTTGTGTTGTGTTACCCAGTCGCGTACATCATCGAAGCAAAGATTATACGCTTTACTTAGAGCTTGAGCCACACCACCCGGTGCAAGGATGTTCGTTAATCTGTCACCGTCTTCGACTTCGACAATCTCATCCGGACTTAATCCACCAGTACCATCCGCATTTTTAGCGAACTTCTTAGACATAACTTTCTCAGCTTTCTTCTTGTATTCTTCCGTTTCAAGAATTTGCATCATGTTATCTTCATTCACAAATTCTTTTGGTTTTAAATCCACGTTGTTTTCTTTTGCACACGCCATGAACTTATTCACCAATAGCATGATACCATTACTTGTCACGTCTTGGTCTTGACGCATAAATGAAACGTCATCAAGATCCAATTCATTCATGTAAAATTCTTTCGCAGTACTTGTCCAATACGCTTGTTCCAGACGTTTATCGACCATTTCAAAGAAGTTAGGAATGTTTTGTAACAAGTCGAAATCCTTCGTTGTAGACAACGTTGGTAGCGTTGGTAATGAATATGATTTACCCGGAGAAGGAATCTTGTGTCCATCCCCTTGTAACTTATACGCCATCGGTAAGGCTGTTTCGTTTCGGTTCCAGATTGGACTGTCACCGGCACGTAAAACTACAGAGTTAGCTGGATTGATGAACGCTAAGTCATTATAAGAAAGTACAGGTACTTCTTGTGCTTGAATCGTTTCAGAAATCGAACCAGAGTCCAACGAGAATCCAGCGAACACATCACGGTTGTTTGTACGTGAAGACATGTACACTTTATGTGTCGTTCCAGACATTTTACTTACAGCATCAATAGATGTATCATCTGTTGATTTTAAGAAGATAATAACACTCGTATTCCCTTGTGCAATCTTATCTTTAGACTCACCGTACACGTCTTTTAATTGTTGCAATACTTGAAGAATCAACGTAAAACGTTGGTCTTGCCCTAAACCGATAGACAGATAAGTCATGAAGTTCTTGATACCATTACCTTCTGATTCCAAGTTCCCTAACTCATCAAGCATCCAATTTGTTTTATACAAAGGTTTTTGATTTGGTTTTGATAAATACGCCTTTTCGAAGTTCAACTCGGTTTGTTGACTGATAAAAATCAGCAAGAGTTTCGCATACCCTTTTAAGTGTGGTGGCGTAATCATGAAAATTGCTTTTGGACGTTCTGTATAACGCACACGATTCATTTCGATTGCTGGAACAGGTTTCGATGTTGTCATCGGGATAAATGAACCGAAATCATCCATCATAACATCTACAACGTCCTTCTCAATAAATTGGTATCCCGGTACATATTGTTGTAACTCTTCATCGAAGCGTAATTCTTCTAATGTACCATTACGTACAATCTTCTTATGTTCGATTGGTGACATAACGTATTGACGACCGTTAGGAGTTGTTCTGTATCCTTTTGTGAACTTGAAGTAGAAACGCTTCACAACCATTTCAGATGAAGGGATTTGCAACTCTAGTTTCAAGTACATGGATTCACCCGGAACAATCCCTTCGAACATATACTCTACCCAACCGTCCATGGATACAAGACCCATGTGCTTAAACTCTTTTCCAAGTTCTTCTTTCATCGCAGGGTCTTTATAAGCTGTCCAATAACCTAATAAACCAATCAATGAGTGCTTACGTAGAAAATCCACATCGAATTTCACTGAAATACGTCGTGGGAATGACAGAGAACCTAAGTCTAAGTTTTGACTCGGTGCACCACTCGTCAAGGATGCAATCGTCGGGTCAGTAAAGAACACCATTTGTGTGATTGCAATCCCGTATACAGAAGCGATTGTCTTATCAGAACCACCCATCGCTTTTAAGGTAGCATCCGTATTCAATACTTCATTACGGATACGATTACGTGGTAGCATCGAAGTTGCGTTGAAATAAAGAGATAATAAATCCATTTCTGGTTTATCTTCCCAAATGTACTTATTCATAAAAGCCACATAATCTTGTTTCGCTTCTTTTTCTTCGTCTGATAATCGTAGAAATTCTTCTGATTCCACATCTAGGTCAGATTTAGGATTCTTACGTTTCTTACTCGATAATTGCGTAAATAACTGATAACAGTTATATAAGGTCACACGAGTCCAGAGTTCATCAATCTTTTGGTCTAAAACGGATTGTTTAACGCCTTCGCGTTTCAACTTTTGTACTAATTCGCGTTCTTCTTCTAGGAAATAGTCAATAAGCCCGAAAGCAGCACGCTTGAAAGCATTATTCGCCGCCTGATTCCAGAAAGGATCTGAACCACCGTCGAGCGGAAAGAAGGTTTCGGCAATATTGTTTACGTATGAAGCCGTTGCCCCCATGTTTCCTTCGCGCGCAGCATCCGCTGCTAACCCTAGAGGATTGTAGATTGCCGTTCCCATCGTGTTAATCAAGTTGAGTAACAACACTTCGTAACCTCGTGTTTCAAAAGGTACCATGAACTTAACAGCCAACTCACCTTTCGGGTCATTAACAATGATATTGTCTAAAATCTTCGCACGAGATAACGCATCTAAATACGGTTCAATATACGTTTGCCCTTTACCGGCACGAGTAATCGCAAGCACCATTACGTTGACCGGTGCTGTATCCACAATGTAAACCCCAGCAGGTGTTTGCACTTCGTAGTGTGGGAGTTCCCAGTCATCGTTGATTAAATCCGCAATCGTCTTATACTTCCCTAGCTTCTCACGATTGCGTCCATCTGGATTATACAATAACTTAAATGGATTAAATCTCTTACGAAATTGTTTCGGTGTGTTACTCGCTTCAAAAAGTGCATCCCCGAACTTTTCGTCAATGATTGGTACGGATTCAAGGATTCTGTTTCCGTCTTTGTCTAACACAAAATCACCGGCATAGAATAACTCACCGTCAACAGTTGTATCCTTCTTGTATCGTTCCCATTTTTGCACACGTTTTAACTTTGGTAATGTACCCCAATAACGGATACGTTCGACTGGAATGTGTAACACTTTAGCAACTTTCTCACCAAAAGTCGTTGTAAACACCCCTACGATTACCTTCGCGATACCATATTTTAACCACGCTACTGGTGATACACGAGTATTGAATGAAATGTACGCGTGTCCTAGAATCGCACTAGGAGTCAAACTATAATGTGCCCCACTATCGGGAATCACATGATAGTTGAGCATCATTTCAGTAGGTAATTGGATGTGTTGGTCATCTTCATATTGCAACAGACTTACTTGGTCATTCTTCTCGTTCTTACGATTGATATGTGTCCAACGAGTAAAGAAGAACCACAAGAACACAACAACCCATACGAATAACGCTACTAAGACCTTCCATTGTGGTCTGTCTTCCAACACCCAATACATGAATTTGTTTTGTTTCTTACGTAATTCGATTTTACTAGCGACGGTTCCGTTTTCTTCTGATTCAATCGCTTTGCTTTGTTGTTCTAAGAACCACGCTGGTTGTGGAACATCATCAGCGGAAGCATATTGTTCACTGGAAGACACGGTTCCATTTTCTTCTTTCAACGTATAGACATACGTTCCTGTTCCATCATACGATTTCGATTTCGATTCATATGTGATGAATTTAAAATCTTCGTTGTAGAATCCATTCAATCCATCTTTATTCTTCACTATTTGTCCAACAGTTACATTTTGTGGTAGCGTCCGGTGGTTACTAGGCCATGCTTTGAAAATCCCGAACTCACTCATAGACATTACAACCCAGACAATCACAGCGAAAATAAATCCTAGAAACACGCCTGTTACAAACGAGCCTGTCATGGACTGTTTCCCTTCTAACTGACTACGTTCGAGTACTTGTTGACCGAAAACGTCACGTTGTTTCCCGTGGGCGGTGTCCACTTGATTGCGGTTAAATAAACCCATATATTTCCTTCCTTTCCATTTGAAATAAAAAGGGGCTAGGGCTACGCCCTAACCCCTTCGTCAGTTACATTAAAAATGTTTGTTTCACGCTTGTAGCAACTGTATCCATGACTTGATTCATCGCTTGTGCGTTATAAGGAACGGTTGCGTCCGCTTGTGCTTTCATACCAAGTAGGTATCCGATGAAACCAACAGCGATACATGCAATGATCGCAAGTGCGATAATTCCGAAGATAACGCGTTTGTTTGTTGTGTGTTGACGTTCAGCATCATCTTTCCACATTTGTGATTGATTCATTAGACGTGTTACTTCTTGTTCGTGTGTTTCAGTCTTGAAGGCTAAATCTTTACGATAACGTTCGTTCACTTCTTCTAATTCAGCTTTAGATTTCGCAAGGATATTATCCACTGATTCATTCAAGCGAACAATCGTTTCGTCACGAACTTTCAATTCTTCTTGATAACGAAGCTCGTTATCCATTAAACGTTGTGTTTGACCAGCATAACGTGCTTGAGCATCTTCACGTAAGCGTTGAATTTCAGCAGTATGTGTACGTGTTAATTGTTCAATCTTGTTATTCAATGCCAATTCTTCTTGTAATGCTTTGATGCGTGTTTCTTCGAATTGACGGTTCTCTTTCAAGAATTGACGAATCTTTTCTTCACCTTGACGTAACACTTCATGTTCTTGTTCTAAGAACTCAGCCATTTGGTCACTAACCATTGTTTCCACTTGTAGTTCGAATTGACGAGCACTGTATTGCGCTTCGCTTTGACGTTTTCTATCAAGTGTATGACGTTCTGTTACAGCATTTGCTTCGATTTCTGAACGTTTCTTATCATATAAACTTGATTTTTCAGCTTCTAAAGCTGGACGATGTAAGCTATCGTATTCACGAGCTAGACGAATCTTTTCGCTTTCGATATACGCGTCACGCGCTTTCGCATATTCATTTTCTTTTTCGTTGGCTTGTTTCGCACATTCACTTTCAACGTTTGCTAATCGAGCTTGTTTTGATTCTTCTAATTGTTTCAACGCTAATGCGTATTGACCATCTGTTGTACCATATGAGAATAAATCTTCAATTTGATTCAATCCTGTTGTCATTAACTTAGGATAGTATTCACGTAAACGAGCAACGTTTGATGCACGTAAGTTCTTCAATTCTTCGTTAATAGATGTGATTTCTAAGTTAATTTGATGGATTGTGTAATCTAAATCTTTATCGCCTTTTTCAGGACGTTGTTCCAATAATGGTAACGCTGATGTTGTGAATCCACCAAAGCGAGCTTTGAATTTGTTCATATCCACTTCTAACCCTAAGTCACCATAAATGTGATACCCTACCACATCTTCAATGTCTTCTGGGTTAGAGAATACGACATCTTCTTCCGAGAATGAATCTTCGTCATACGTATCTTCTTCTGTCATAGATGTTTCTTCTTCTGGTTCTTGTTCTTCTGGTTCCACTTCTGGTTCCGCATCCGCTGGAACTTCTTCTGTTACTTCTTCCACCACTTCTTCTACTAGTGGTTCTTCCATAGGTGTTTCATCTTCGGATTCACCTAGTGCTACGACTACTTCGTCTTCGTCTGTTGCACCAACCGTTTGTAGGTTTTCATCTACGGTTTCTACGTAATTTCCATCTTGAATCGCCACGCTATCACTTTCTTCCACCGCTTGAATCACTTCTGGTAACGTGATTTTAGAGCCTGTACGAGTAATAGAACCATCTTCGTTAATCCATACAACTTCGTATAACACTGGTTTACCTTCAAATGTTTTTAAGAACTCGTATTCATCTAACAATTCCACGTTCTTTTCAGTCGGAATCAACACTAATTCGTTTGCTTGTAGTAATTCTTCTGTTCCCCAAATGAATAATTCATTATTTGCTGAAGCAATCGCGTTGATAAACGAACCTTTATCTTCATCCTTTTTATTCTTCTTGCTTAAACCACCGATTGCGTCAGTGTGTACGAGCAAGCCAGCCAATTTTTCAGATCCATCGAATCCTTTTACCATGAACGGATTGGCTTGATTCACCGCTTCCAGTTCGTTATCAACCATTGTAGGTTGAATCAATTCTTCTAATGTATTTTTTTGTACCATATTGTTATAGTTCCCCTTTCATTTGTTTACGATACTTTTAAGTACGCTAATGTTTTCAAGATACTTGTATTACGAGCAAACGAATTTTCCATATTTTCAACGGATACATACAACGTATCTCTGTTTGGATTCCGATTGACCGCTTTTGCGATTTCGGTTTGTACCAAGGATGATACAATCCCTTTGACTTCACGAGCACCACCGAGTGTTTCTACGTTTTTAGATACTAAGTCAATCGTAATGTAATCGACTAAATCATCCTTATTCATAAAGACAATAGATGTGTTGCTTGCTTGTTTTGTTTCTTCAGCCAGTTTATCAAGTGCAGATGAAGCAATTTTCTTTTGTGTTTCCAGTGATAACGGTGCAAATGGAATTATCGCATCAACTCGTGATAGTAGTTCGGGTGGAAACTTAATCTCATCCCCACCGTTGGCGCTTAATGCACGTTTCAACACTGGTAACAAAGTACTTCTATCCTTACTTAAATCCCCGTCACCGTCATTGAAATAATCACCGATTGTGTTAAATAACTCTGAACCAGCGTTCGTCGTTAGAATGACATACGCATTTCTGAATGAAACACGTCTGTTGAATCGGTTTGTCAGATACCCTTCGTCAAGTACTTGTAAGAGCAATAATGTTGCCCCACGGGTTGCTTTCTCTACTTCGTCTAACAAGATGACTGAGAAAGGTCTTTCCCATACTTTACGTGTGAGTTCGTTTTTGAAGGTTGCGACACTATCTGGATGCGAATAATCGGACATATCCATTCGGATGAAATTATTCGAACCCTTAACCATTAAATCAGCAACACATTTAGCCAATTCTGTTTTACCAACCGCTGGCTTACCACAGAATAACCATGATGCCTTCGGTTTGTCCTTTCGAGCGAATCCAGCGAATTGACTTTGTAAGCTATCTTCCACGATTTGTGTGGCGTTTGGTTGGTCAAAGACGCGTTGATTCAATAGTTTGGCAATCTCAAATGGATTCACCGTTGTATCTAACTCTACGTCATAACCATCCCTTAACACTTCATGGACTAATTCTTTCGATACGGATTTACCAGCATACTGGATTTTCCCTATCATCGCATCCACAACGTCTTTCGACTTACGTGGTTGGCTTCTTTCTGGGAAATACTTATCGGTTACATCTACAATGTATTTTGCAAGGTCACGGGGTAGTTCCGTAATATAATCTGAAGCAAAATCTTGAAGAATCTGAATAATCACATCCGTTGTTAACTGTTCCAACTTAATCGTTTGGAAACGTTCCGTTAACGCCTGATTTTCAGCTAAGTACTTATCAAATTCTTCATACGTGGTTGCACAGATAACACGAATCCCGCGTGAACCAGATTTTTCTAAAATCGGTTTTAAACCATCTAAGGCTAACTCGGATATTTTGGCTAATTGATGGTATTCATCAAAGAATAATACCAACGAGATATTGATTTCCTTCATCGCATCTTCAATCTCATCCGCCATTTGTTTCAAAGCACCGCTAAGGTCACTGGCATCTTTTAAATCAACCACTAAACGCGCAAAATCGACTTCTAAGTACACACGTTTAGTATCTATTCGTGCGAGTTCATTTGCTAAGGCAGTCTTCCCTGACCCTGCTTCTGATAAGAATAAGGCGTTACATTTTTCCGCTCGTTCAAATGTCGTGAGTGTCATTTCTACACTCTTTTCTCGACCATGAATCGGACGTTTACCACCTACAATAATGGACGTGTATTTGCTAAGTAGAGTGCTCTCGTGATTCTTGAGATACGTTTCAACCATTTGTTGAATTTCATTCAGTGTTCTCACCCTTTCTCATTTTATATCTTTCGTGGGTGTCTACAAAGACCTTCCCAACTCTATGACCTAATGTTACCACATATATGAAGCAACTTCAAGTCAAAAGATTCATTTTTCAATAAAAAATATCAATAAAAAAAGAAGCAACACCCTAAAGTGTTACTTCTTCTTCCAGCTCTCTCTCGCGTCCACCGCACCGAGCATTCCCCTAGCCCCGTCAGGAGTAATATCAATATAGCATACTTGATTCCATTTGTCAATCAGTAAGTTCGTATTCATGTTCCACTTGTTGGACGTTTTCCTTAATACGATTCATCACTTCTGTTTCAAAGCCTACATCAAGAGATACCGTCTTCCCACGTTTAAATGAGCGTGCTCTATCACTGGTTGATTTGATACTTGATTCCCCACTTGCGAAACGATCCGCATATTCTTTCATCGCAAGCACATCTTCTGTTGGAAACCAATTCGTATACGCATCTTGCCCAGTGGATTCCAGATAGTGTTTCGCCTTCATGTAACCATCATAACGTGTTTCAGCTTCTTGTCTGAATTGATTGATGTATTGCATGGAGATTTGTGTTTCCCCTTCCCAGTCATCACCAATCTCGTGTAAGTCCAAGGCTTTGACCTTATCAAACGGTTCTTCGATTTGATGTTTGATACCAATACCATCGAAGACGTATCCTTTGACACGTAACTTCTCTTGAAATTCTTCTAAGGCTTTTCCATAAGCGTCGGTACGTTTGGTGATACGACTTAATAACCGTGGTTTATCCTTCTTCAAGTATCGTCCACCGTCTACACCATATTGTTCCAATCCAATCCGTTCCGCCATATCGGGTTTCACTTCCAGTAAGGAACTGTCCGCTACTAATTGTTCCAATCCATCTATGTAGCGTTTTTGTTTGATTAAATCGTTCATTTCTTTTTCGATAGACTCATCTAATGTTTCTAACGGTAGCATATACTGGTATTTCATCGCACAACGTTCTTGATACAAGCGTTCAATCTGTAGGTAATCTAATACCACTTGCCCTTCTTTAGATACACGAATGTCTTTAATACGATTGTATTCATCCTTAAATGCCTTTCCTGTTTCCTTATGTTCATTCAGACGCTTACGATACGACCGCAAGCGATACCCAAATGACAAGAACGGGTCTTCTTTGGATACACTCAAGGCTTCAATAGGCTCACTCATCGTTTCCAGCATCGGAGTGATAATGGTACGTGCACGTTCTGGAATCTCTTTTAGGATACCATACACGCTATTCACGCACTCGTCTATCACGCGTTTACGACCTTTTTGGGCTAATTTATCCCGGTCTTCAATACTCAAGTTCTCACGTTCCATACGAGCATCCGCATAATCATACAATCGTCTGAGCAGTTGCTGGTATCCAGACGTATCTTCCTGTAGCACATCATCCACTAATGATCGTGCTAATGCGTTCGCCTTTTTCATTTCCTTACGATGCGTTCCAGCACGCCACATGGACGTATCCTTCGGTAAACAAGCTAATAGGAACTGTAAACCCCCACGTTCGTTAACCACCTTCGAAGCGTATTCCTTGACATAACCTTTCACGTTCTGTCTATCCACACCAATCATACTAGACATATATTGCAAATGTTTCTCTCTATCCAGACTCAAATCAATCCCGTGACGAATCTTCTTGAATCCTTCTTTTGAAATCATTCCTTTTTGCATCCCGTCTTTGGTCAAGCGTTTCCCTTCGCCCCTATCCACCATCGCTAAGTGACCGTGCACATGTTTGGTATCCACTTGAATCGTACCTATGTATTGCAAATCGGAATAATCGCGACCTAAGTGTTTTAATCCGTTCATAATTGCTCGACGGAGTTTCAACTGGTCTACGTTTCCACGTAAATCCCCACGTTGTTTCACTTTGAATCCTTGTGGGAGAATCCCATTCTTGATTAAATAATCTGTATCAAATGAAATGACGGTCTTCATCACCGTTTTCCCATTGTCAAACTGTCTTTGAATATCCTTACTCGCTTCTTGTAGTTTCTCATGACTCAAGGATACACTACCATATCCAAAAGCGATTCCACTCATTCCATCCGCTTCTTTGATATTCTGTTTCACTTCTTGTTTCGAATGTGCACGTTCAGTAGCGCTCTTACGAGCCATGTATCGCATGACGAAAGCATCCCCATCGAAATAAGTCGCTGGTGCAATCGGTTCGGTGGCTTTCGGTCTGGACATGTAGCGTGTGACATATTCCCCCGGTGTAGCCCCACGGGTTCCTTTATTATTGCGCATCTTCCGAGTGAACTCATTCATAATCGTAATGCTTTGTTTCAAACCCATACCCTTCACTTCCTTTCATAAAAATAGGTTGGTGGACTAGGCCACCAACCTATCCGGTTGTTTTAGAAATCTAATTCTGGTTCTTCTTTTTCGACTGGAATTTCCACACGTTTGTGTTCGTGTTTCAAGTTGTGGTTCGGACGTTTGATTCCTTGTTTGTGATTCAATGAGAATCCTTCTGTTGTGCGTCCTTCTAAGGCTTCATCAATCATCTTACGCACTTCTTTCATTTCGTGAGCTTCTTCCACAGCTTCAGGTGGATACACCACTTCAACATCAGGAACTTCCACACCTTCAGGCGCCATAGATGCGTTCAACCCTACCCAAGCAGGAGAAGCATTTTCTGGTTCTTCCACAATCACAGATTCTTGTTCTTGTTCCACATGCACTTCTGGTTCTTCGTGTTCCGCAACAACTGTTTTTTCAGGTGTGTAACGACGTAACGCATCTAAATCTTCGTATCCATAAGTGTCTTGTAATTCATGTTTGATATACTGACTGTTTAATGTGAATGTTTCAGCCACACGTTCTTGCAAGCGTGCGTTTTCCATTAAATCCACAGCTTTGTCTTCTTTAATGAGTCGTTGTACTTCTGATTCTTGTAACAATCCAGCCACATCAGCATAAGAAGCATACACAACATCACGGTTTGATAAGAATTTGTATTGTGAACCGAATAAATCAGACGGACGACCTTTACGAATCTCAATCTTATCCGCCCATGTGTATTGCTCACCACTTACAGCGTAATCAGAATACACCACACGACCGTAATCATTATCTAACACATACATAGATGCAGGTGTATCCACATCTAACACGAGTGTTTCGTGAGCTTCGTGCATCAACATGCGTTTCACACGATGTTCAAAATCTTGTTCAAACAATCCTAATGGAATGAGTTTAGCAATTTCTTCTTCTTTTGGTTTGTACACAACGTGCATCGGCACGCGTTCTAAGATTGCATTGACAAAATCTACGTCTTCACCGTTATACAATCCATCTATTGTCACAGCACTTAACTGTCCATGGAATACGAACACAGGACGCGGAAACGCACCTTCGGATTCACGTAAAACTGTTACGTTCTGTACTTCCATTTGAGCCTTTCCTTCACCCGTTTGCAGGCGGACGATACGTCCTTCTTTCTCAGCAGTTGGTAAATCACCCACCAAGGCTTCCATTGTTAATTTGTTGACATTTGCGCTAAATACTTGTTTTTTCATTCTTTACTTTCCCTTCTATATGTTAGTCTACTAATTCAGCGGTTAATCCATCTGGAATACCGTTCTTACCTAATTTAAAGCGTACCAACGCACGCGCTTCACCCTTACCACCGGTTTTTGTTTCCGATGATAGAATCACTTCACCGATATACTCAGCAGGTCTGTCCTTCTCATAAGGAACCAATACTGGATACACCGTTAAGGTTTCAAATTGCAGATTCAAACCATCTGTATCAATCAAGTTGTAATGCTTTCCGTTACCATCAACCTTGTCCTTCAACGCTGGTAGCAACGTGTTGATAAAGCTACTAT
>ERZ773018.657-NODE-657-length-19784-cov-24.892696_pt1 | contig 19784 bp, 16 predicted proteins | sample MGYA00580840_ERZ773018 | MGnify/ENA primary metagenome ERZ773018 (study PRJEB29015, sample SAMEA2738125) | human oral metagenome | biome: human oral; feature: human-associated habitat; material: saliva | place: China | collected 2256 ... | reverse complement strand
CAGCTACACGGTCTGCGACATTCGCCACAACACCAAGGTCATGCGTGATAAAGATTATCGCCATTTGGAATTTTTGTTGCAGTTCTTTTAACAGCTCTAAAATTTGTGCTTGAATCGTCACGTCAAGCGCCGTTGTCGGTTCATCGGCAATCAGCACATCTGGATTACATGCCAAGGCAATAGCGATGACAATCCGTTGACGTTGCCCCCCAGAGAATTGGTGAGGATATTGTTTCATACGCTCTTTGGCATTTGGAATACCAACAAGCTCTAGCAATTCTTCAGCACGTTTATCAGCTTCTTCTTTTGAAGCTTTCTCGTGCTTTATAATCACTTCTGTAATTTGTTTTCCAATCTTCATCGTAGGGTCGAGTGACGTCATTGGGTCTTGGAACACCATGGCGATTTCCTTCCCACGAATCGATTGCATATCGCGTTCGCTCTTTTCGAGGATGTTTTCGCCTTTAAAAGTGATAGTCCCCTCTTTAACGATCGCATTATTCGATAATAGTTTCATGACACTTTTGGCAGTCACACTTTTTCCTGAACCGGATTCACCGACAAGAGCCAGTGTTTCGCCTTTTTGTAACTTCAGATTCACTCCACGAATCGCTTGTACTTCTCCCGCAAATGTTTCGAAGTGGATTCGTAAGTTTTCAATCGATAAAATAGTTTCGCTCATTCGAATCCTCCTAGTCTTTCATTTTCGGGTCAAAGGCATCTCGTAAACCGTCTGCCAATAAGTTAAAGCTAATCATTAGAACACAGAGTACTCCTGAAGGGAACCACATTAAGTGAGGATAGATTCGGAATGTTTTGTACCCTCCATTAATAAGGGCTCCAAGAGACGCATCTGGGCTCGGAATCCCGATTCCAAGGAAGCTTAAGAAGGCTTCAAAGAAAATCGCTGATGGGATGGAGAACATGGTCTGAATGATGATTAAACCTGCCATATTTGGTAATAAGTGTTTAAATGCAATCTTCCAGAAACTTTGCCCTAGAGCACGAGACGCTAAAATGTATTCTAAATTCTTTTGTTTCAAGGTTTGCGCACGAACGACACGCGCCATCGTTACCCAGCTTGTAAACCCAATCGCGATAATAATCGACACGAGACCTGGTTTTAATACGAGTAACATTAATACAAGAATGATTAAGTTTGGAATCGCTGAGATGATTTCTAAGAAACGTTGCATCACATTATCCACACGTCCGCCGAACCATCCAGAAATAATTCCGTAAGTCACACCAATCGTAATATCAAACAACGCTGCCACAAAAGCGATAATGAGCGATGTTTGTGTTCCGTAAAGTACACGTGAGAATAAGTCACGGCCAAGATTATCTGTCCCAAAGAAGAAGTTGACGCCTTCTGGAACTCCTTGTTGCGCATACACATCGACGCCGTTACGGTATCCGTTGAAGAGACCTGGAATACGCGCTGGTAAGTTAGCAAATTCGGTGTTTTGTTCCAATGGATCAAACGGTGCAATAACTGGCGCTAAGACCGCTAGTAGCACAATGACTAGAATAATAAAGAGCGATACTAAGGCTCCTTTATTTTTCGTCAATCGTCTCCATGAATCTTGTAAGAAGTTAAGAGAAGGTGCAGCGATTTTTTCACGGTCAGCACTCTGCGTTAAATCCACACGTTGGAATAACTCTTTTTCTGTTAATTCTGCCATTACGCTTCCCCTCCTTCATCAGTAATACGAATACGAGGATCAATCCATCCGTATAGCAAGTCTACAATTAAAATGACAAATACGAGCAATGCCGAGTAAAGCATTGTCACACCCATAATCGTTGGGTAGTCATTCGTTAAAATCGATTTTACAAACTGTTCCCCAATCCCAGGAATCGCGAAGATGTTTTCGATGACCATCGACCCTGTCATAAGTCCAACCAGCATTGGCCCAAGGATGGTCACGAGTGGAATAATCGCATTTCTAAACCCATGCTTGAACGCCACTTCGAAACGGCTCAAGCCCTTCGCACGCGCCAATTCAATATAGTCCGAATGCAATACTTCGACCATTTCCGTTCTGACAAAACGCGCCGAATCGGCAATCGGTGAAATCGCCAGCGCCATTGTTGGAAGAATCGAAGAGATAAACCCTTGATTCCATAGCGCAATCGGTAGAATCGGGAAAATCACCCCAAAGATTAATTGAAGCACTACGGCGAACACGAAACTTGGTACCGAACGTCCAATAATCGCAAAGAATGTTGCGAGTGTGTCCACCCATGTATTTTGTTTCATGGCTGCAATCATCCCAAGTAGCGAACCGACCACTGTCCCGAAGATTAAGGCTTGGAATCCTAATTGGAAACTTGGCCCTACACGAGAGAAAATCAGGTTTGCAACGGTTGAGTTATATTGGAACGATTGTCCAAAGTCCAAACGGAATAATCCAGTAATGTATATCAAATATTGAACAAATACAGGCTTATCGAGTCCATACTTGGCATTCATAATTTCTAGTTGTGCCTGCGTTAACTGTTCTTCATTGGCATATGGAGATCCAGGTAATAGTTTCATTAGAAAGAATGTAATCGTAGCAATCAGGAATAAGGTTAGGAACATGTAGAATACACGTTTCCCGATATATTTTAAATAGTTTTTCAACTCTGCACCTCCATCGATATCTTAATTCTGTTTCATCATACTATCTTAAGAATTAAAGTTTCAACTAATTAGTATCAACCTAGTCGTTGCGCATTGCCAAAAGTTCTGCTACAGTGAAAAGAACGACACGAAAAGGAGGAAGCTTATGTCATTCGACTATAAAAAAATAGGACTCATTTCTGGAATCCTACTATTATTATGTATTGGCTATGTAATGCTGACGGGTCCCTTTAGCCTTCTTGCCCTCAGCAACGCTCTTTTTATGTGCGCACTTGTTTGTTTAACGATCGGTATTTTTGCGTATTTAAGTCGCACCGACTTCTTCACTCTTTTTCTGAAGAGCTTCACTCCTAATAAGGAGCATTCAAAGCACACCCGCTTTACCGCATCATCGACAGTCCTCTTTTTAGAGGTAGCCGCACTTCTTGGAATTCTATCCATATTATTTGGAATCTTCCTATTATAAAATGAAAAGCCGTATTCTCATTAGAGTGCACGGCTTCTTTTGATTATAGTTCTGCAGCTTTTTTCTCTGCTTTTTCTTTTTCGATTTCCTCGCGTAATTCAGGAAGAATTTGAGTGAAATCCATACGAAGTTCTTGTCGCAATGATGGTTCCACTTTTCGAACGAAGTGGAATGTCGATAAGCGTTCCATGACGCTTTCGGCTTCATCTTTCGCAACATATAAATAGATGTATTTTAAGCGTTTTGAAATATAGTGAATATTCCCAAACTTCTTCAACTGTTTAATTGGTTTCAATGTATACAACCAAACAACGAGTGCTTGTCTTTCTTGTTGCTCCATTGTTTCTCCCTTCTACATAGCTTTTAATTCGATAATTTTTTCTTCTTCCTCTTCTGGAAGGTCTTGTCTTGTTGGCGGCGGTGTTTGTTCGCGACTTTCTTTATCACGTCGCACGGCCCATAGTACTAAACCAATTCCGGCACTAGAAGCAAAGAAGCTCGACCCACCGTAACTGATGAGCGGTAATGGTACCCCTGTTAAAGGAGCTACCCCCACAAGTGCTCCGATATTAATTCCTGATTGAATCAAGAATAAAATCGCCACACCATAACATAAGTATTTTCCAAATAGATTACGACATTTATTTCCTTTGTGAATAATCGCGATGATTAAACCAAAAATGGCAAGAAGTAAAATAAAGATTGTAATAAATCCTAACTCTTCTCCGACAATCGCTAAAATAAAGTCAGTATGGGCTTCTGGTAGGAACCCCGTTTTTTGAACAGAATTCGATAATCCTGTTCCAATCCAGCTACCTCTTGATAATCCAAGATAGCCTTGAATCGATTGATAACCAGCACCTGTTGGATCACTCCACGGATTATGGAACGATGTAAAACGACTTAATTGGTACGCTTTTAATCCGAATTTTTCAAAAATCGAAGCGTCTAAATAAGTAAGGCCATATAACCCAGCAAAGACAGCGCCCCAAATAGCTAGTGCGCGGTTCGACACCCCTGTCATAAGACCGAGTAGAACGGCAACTCCTGCAATAATGATGGACGTTCCTAAGTCCGGCTGTAGCATAACCATTCCGATGAAGAAAGCTGTAATTCCAGCAGGAATTAAATAGAATCTCCAATCGCGTTTGCTGCGTTCGTTCTTACTATAAATATAAGCCGATGTCCAAATCACAAATAGTTTTACTAACTCGGACGGTTGTAAGCTAAAGAGTTTCAAGTTAATCCAACTCTTCGCCCCGTTTACACCGGTTGTAAATAATACAATCACTAGCAGGATAAAAATCACACCTGCTACTCCCATCATGACTTTTTGATTCTTCAAGAATTTCTCAGGAAGAACGGAAATCCCTAGCGCCATCAAAATCCCGATGACGATAAAGACAAACTGCTTCACCATGAACGCCTCTGAGTTTCCTTGATTGGCAAGAGCGTAATAACTACTTGCACTATAAATCATGACGAGTCCGAAAATTGAAAGTACCGAATACAACCCCATAATGAGCGGGTCCACATTGAGAAGGTGCTTCATTTTTTCATGAAAATTTAACACGTCAAGCCTCCTCTAATTTTGGCGCGACTCTTCGTACACTTGCGTATACATGTCGTTTAATGCGTATTCTAAATCGGCCATAATTTTGTGGCCTTCATTCACGTGAATTAATCCAAGTGAAACTGCGAAATCCACTTGTTTCGATAAACCGAATAATTGTGTGTCGATAATTTCTTCGAATGCTGGGCATTTTGCCAAGCAAAGATGTGTTTTTTGTTTTGAAATGAGTTGATAAATTTGGTTGGCATTTTCTGTCAACTGAACTAAAGCAGGATTTTGAGTCATCTCACACTCCCCTTTCTATATTCCATGCTATAAGCATATACTCTTTTAGTATACTTGCATCCACAAAAAAATACCACTAATGCAAGTGGAATTTACGGAAAATTTAAGTGTGCTTTGGTGCGTGCTCTTTATAACAGAAATGATTCCGCCTTTCCTAACGGATGTCTTCATAATCACTGTAACGTTGCACCGGTTCGAGCCCCTAGGTCTCTCACCTTCGAAGCTTCAAACTCGGAGTACGGGACAAGTCCCTACTCCGAGTAGTTCACATTCGATGCGTATCACGTTACTGTGATTATAGAATCCGTTAGTCTTTGCGGAATCATCTTTATGCAGCCACTTATTTTTTTGCTTTCCACTTTGTTAGTCGTTTTTTGTACATGCCACTAAAAGAGGAAGCTTTCTTTCAATCTAGAAGAAGCTGTGCACTCACTCTCCACTTTATGAATTCACAAAAATGACGTGAGACAGTAACACACCCCGTCACAGCTATTATCGCTATTAGAAAGTCTTCCAACTAGGAACTGCCATACACGCTTCCTTCCCACTAAAGCCTCTTTATGATTGGACAAAAAAGCTATTACGAAGTTCTGCAAGGAATCTATAGTAGCAACAATAGCGAGTGTAATCGATGCGAATTAGGGACTCTGGAAATTTGTTTCCTAGAGTCCCTTTGAGGCTCGATAGGTGATGAGACGTAAGTCTCACACCGGTACAGCTATTGTCGCTACTATGAAGATTCCAAGCAGAACGCAGTAATAGCGTATCTACATTTTTATTTATTTTCCGGTCCAATCATAGAGAGGCCGACACGACCTTTCTTAAGATCAAGCTCCGTCACCCAAACCGTTACGATATCCCCAACGGCAACGACATCACTTGGATGTTTCACGAAGCCTTTTTTCAATTTCGAAATATGCACAAGGCCGTCTTGTTTCACACCGATATCCACGAACGCACCGAAGTCGACTACGTTACGAACCGTTCCTTCGAGTTCCATTCCCACTTGTAAGTCTTCCATCTTCAAGACATCGCTACGTAAGATTGGTCCTGCGACTTCTTCACGTGGGTCACGTCCTGGTTTCAACAATCCATCCAGCACTAATTCCAGCGTTTCTTGCCCGATGCCAAATTCTTCTTTCAACTCTTTCGTATTCAGTCCTTTAAGAGCTTCTTCCAACTCTGGTGAACCCAGCGCTAATTTTTCAGCATTGGCTTTTTTCAAAATGGCTTTAGCAACATCATAAGACTCTGGGTGAATGTCAGTGCCGTCAAATGGATTCGTTCCATCGATGATTCGTAAGAACCCAACGGCTTGCTCGTAAGCTTTTGGTCCTAAGCGAGGTACTTTCTTCAATTGCGTACGGTTTGTGAACTTCCCGTTTTCATCACGGAAAGCAACTACGTTAGCTGCTGTTGTTTTCGTTAATCCAGCAATGTGCTCTAAGAGAGCGGCACTCGCCGTATTCACGTTTACCCCAACCTTGTTCACGGCTGTTTCAACAACAAAGTCTAACTGCTCATCTAATTGTTTTTCTGGCACATCGTGTTGATATTGTCCAACCCCAACGGCTTTTGGATCGATTTTAACCAATTCGGCTAATGGGTCTTGCAAGCGACGAGCGATGCTAACTGCGGAACGCTCTTCGACTTGGTAATCTGGAAATTCCTGACGTGCAATATCGCTGGCAGAATACACAGAGGCACCTGCTTCGCTGACGATGGTGTACACCACCTTACGAGGGATTTGTCGTAATTGTTCTGCCACGAATTGTTCAGACTCACGGCTAGCCGTTCCATTCCCAATCGCTACAAGTGTTACGCCATATTGTTCCACGATGCGACGGAATTGTCCGCCTGCTTGAGCGCGTTTGGCTTCTGAAGCTCCTACGTGAGGGTAAATGACAGACTTCCCTAGCACTTTCCCTGTTTCATCGATAACCGCTAATTTACATCCTGTACGGTACGCTGGGTCGAGCCCTAGAATCACTTGGCCTTTCATTGGCGCTTGTAATAATAAGTTCTTCAAGTTCTCCCCGAAAATCGCAATCGCTTGTGTTTGCGCCTTTTCACTTAATTCATTACGGATTTCGCGTTCAATCGCTGGTCCGATGAATCGTTTGTAGCTTTCTTCAATCGCGCCTTCGACAATCGGTGCAGATGGTGAAGAAGGATTTTTGATTTTCTCTTCTTTAATCTTTGTAAGAGGGTTTGTCACATCGACTTCAATCGTCACACGGACAACGTCTTCTTTTTCTGCACGGTTTAAGGCAAGTACGCGGTGAGGAACGATAGATTTCACTGGCTCTTCGTAGTCATAGTACATCTCGTAGACTTTCTTCTCGTCGAGCTCTTCTTTCTTCACAACAGACTTCACGATACCGTTCTTTTGCGTAAATTGACGTAATTGTTTACGGTATTTTGCTTCATCGGAAATCCATTCAGCGATAATTTCTACAGCGCCGTTAATGGCATCTTCGACCGTTAGAATCGCTTTTTCTTCATTGATAAACGTTGCTGCTTTTTCTTCTACAGAATCCTTCGTCGTCATGAGTAACCATAATGCAAACGGCTCTAGTCCTGCCTCTTTAGCAATCGTTGCCTTCGTGCGGCGTTTTTGTTTATACGGACGATAAATATCTTCTAATGCCGTTAAGGTGGTCGCCTTACTTAAAGCAGCCGTAATCTCTGGCGTGAGTTTGCCTTGTTCGTCAATGAGACGGCTAATTTCTTCTTTCCGTTTTTCGAAGTTTTCCAAATAACGTTGGCGCTCTTCGATTTCACGGATTTGCACCTCATCTAAAGAACCGGTTTGGTCTTTACGATAACGCGCAATAAACGGTACGGTATTGCCATCTTGTAAGAGACTTAATACTGTATCGATTTGTTTTGGTTTATATTGAGTGAGTTCTGCCTTCACAAGCGCTACGGAACGCTCATAAGCAGTGATTTCAGTTGTTTGTTCTGTCATAGTCAACTCCCTTTCTGTCTCCTCTATCCTATCATGAAATAAAAGGAAAAGCACCTAAGCAAAAATACCTAGGTGCCCTATTACGGCTAAAGTTAAATAAAATCGTTCACTATCAGCTGATATTTACTCTTATAGAAGAGCTAAGATAATGAAGTTCAGGATGAATAATCCTGTAGCGACCCATAAAATTGGGTGAATGTCTTTTGCTTTACCAGTAATAACTTTCACTAAGCAGTAGAAGATGAATCCTGCTGCGATCCCGTAAGAGATACTGTAGCAAAGTGCCATGAAGATTCCGGCAAAGAACGCTGGAATCGCTTCGTCCAATTCGTCCCATTTCACATCAGCAAATGAAGAAAGCATCATCACCCCAACGATAATTAACGCTGGTGCTGTCGCTTCTGCAGGAACGATTCCCACGAATGGTGCTAATAGAGTTGATAATAGGAAGAGCCCTGCCGTCACGACTGCTGTTAAACCAGTACGTCCACCCGCACCGATTCCGGCTGCACTTTCAACATAAGTTGTAGTGTTTGAAGTACCGAAAATTGCCCCGATAGAAGTACCGATGGCATCTGCGAATAAGGCTTTGTCCATCTTAGAAGAGAAACCAGATCCGTTTTCAAGTTGACGTTCGTCTTCTTCAGAGAAGATACCTGTTTTACGACCTGTACCGATGAATGTTCCAAGTGTGTCAAATGTATCCGATAAGCTGAATGCGAAAATCGTCATTAATACTAAAGGTAAGCGAGATGGGTCAGAAAAGAGTTTTACGATTCCTTCTGAACCAAAGGCTGCCATGAATGTTGTACCTAAGTCATTGAACGCTGCTCCAAGAGAGTTGCTTTCAAAGCTTACTTTTGATAAATCGACAACGCCCATTGGAATCGCTAAAAGTGTTGTTAAAATAATTCCAAGCAAGATAGCCCCACGAACTTTTTTCAATAATAAGACTACAGTAATCACTAAACCAATCACTGCAAGGAGTGCACCTGGAGACGTGAAGTTGACAAGAGATGGAACGATTCCCCCATTTGAATTCACGCTGAACACGCCACCTTTGTACGCTTCTGTAGCGACATTATACGCAGCACCGTTTACTTGAGTGATTGTATTTGAATCAGAAAGGAATTCTAATAGGTTGGCATTTTTTAAACCGATATAAGCAATGAAAATCCCAATCCCGCCCCCAATGGCATGTTGCATACTGACCGGAATGGCTTTAATAATCATCTTACGAACTTTTGTTACAGTAATGAAAATATTTAATAAACCACAAATAAATACCATTGCTAACGCTTCTTGCCAAGTGAATCCAAGGCCGAATACAACTGTAAATGTAAAGAACGCGTTTAACCCCATCCCTGGTGCTAATGCGTAAGGAACGTTTGCGAAAAGACCCATCACTAATGTGCTGACAACTGTTGCGATAATCGTTGATAAGAAGACTGCTTGGAATGGCATCCCTGTCTTACTAAGAATGTTCGGATTGACAAAAATGATGTATGACATCGCGAAGAACGTCGTTAACCCAGCCAAAAACTCCGTTGAAACGTTCGTGCCGTTCTCTTTCAGTTTAAAAAACTTATCCATTGAAATGATAACTCCTTTTTATTGGTTTATTTGACGACTTAAGTATACTAGAACTATTTTTATTTTACAATAAAAATACGTACATTTTAAATGTTGAAACAATTTTCGTTCGTTATATCAAGTTTTATTTTAATCCTAATTTATTAAAAGAGCGATTTTCACTTAATAAACACGAATATTCTCAACAAAAAAAGAGTGGCGTTCGCCACTCCTTTTTCTTTTAGTTATTCTTCTATTATTTTGATTCCTTTACGCCCTTTTTCCACCGGTGTCATAAAGTCATGATAATCCCCAGGTTCATCCTCTTCTAGCCCTGCTTCTGAGAGCCCTACATAATAAGAACCTTTGACTTCTCCTGCATTTGAAGCAAAGAATCCTTCTCTCAAATTTTTTTGAACTCTTACATTCAGATACTCCATCGACTCTTTAGCAAGTTCTTGCACCTCAAAACTTACAATCAACTGTGTTTTATTTTTGTTATACTTGTCTTCGTCGTATTTCCCAAAGGAGTAGCTGACTGGCGAAGGCTTTGGGCTTTCGTATTCTGCGAAATCTACAGCATTGAATTGTTCTCGTAAATCTTTAATTTTTTCATCTATCTTTTTCAATTTTTCTCGGACTTCCTTAGAATTTCCCTCCCACGATACTTTAATACCTTCCTTTCTCAGCGCCTCTAATTGGACTTCTAATTTTTCTCGAAGTTGTTGTTTATGGCGATAGAAATTTCGTTCAAATTGTTTTTGAGCTAGTTCTAAAATTTGTTTTTCATTCTTCCCTCCTAAATCCCCGAGGTCCAAATCCAATCCTGTATAGGCAAGCACGTTTCCTTTTCCATCAAAATGATAGACCGCCGTCACCGTGTTATGTGGATCTAACTCTCCTCTCTCTCCGTGATGCACATCCATCCAAATCCTATCTGACTGAAACGCATATGGTAGAGGGATTTTTTCCTTTTTTCCGCATGCTGCAAGCATAACAGCTACTACCGACAGCAGCGCTAGTTTCATCCATGTCTTCATCGTTCTTCCTCCAACATTCGAATTTTCGCTTTTATTATACTACACACCACTAAAATCCGCTCCTATTCCAACCAAAAACGCCAGAGCACATTGTACTCTGACGTCTAAAGGGATTATTTATCTGAATTCCACACTGGGAAGTATTGTCCTGGTGCGATTTCATCCATTTTCTTCGCTACATCGTCTGATTGATATAATTCAACGATTTTTTTGTATGTTGGGTTTTCAGCATCTGCTGCTTTAACAACGATGATGTTGTAACGATCTTTAGGAATTGTATCTAAGTGGTTTGCATCTGAGAAGATGTTGTCTTCGATTTTCAAACCAGCATCTTGTGCCATAGAACCATTGATGGAAGCTGCGTCAACGTCTTGTAATAAACGTGGTGCTTGTGCTGATTCTGCTTCGATGATTTCTAAGTTACGAGGGTTGCTTGTGATGTCTGCTAATGAAGCTTTTGTTCCAACGCCTTCTTTTAATGTGATTAAGCCTTCTGTTTGCAATGCTACTAATGCACGACCTTGGATAGCCACTTCTTTAGGAACTAATACTTTTGCTTTCTCTGGTAAATCTTTTAATGATTTATATTTTGTTGAGAAATAATATAATGGCGTGATAAATGTTGTTCCGATTTCTTTTAAATCAGTCCCTTTATCTTTATTCCATTGTGCTAAGTATGCACGGTGTTGGAATGCGTTCATTTGAACAGAACCTTCTTCAAGGGCTGTATTTGGTAATACGTAGTCGTTCATTTCTACAACTTCGATATTGATGTTTTCTTTTTTCGCTTTTTCAGCTACGTAATCCCAGATTTCGTGTGCTGCGCTACCTACTACGGCTACTTTAACGTTTACTGCTGGTGCTTCTGTTGTTTTAGAAGCCTCGCTTGATTGTTGTGAACTTTGATTTCCGCACGCTGCTAATGTGAATGCTGCAACGGCTGTTAATAATAAGTTTTTAATTTTCATATTGTTTTTCCTCCGATTTTATAAATTTGTTGTGTTAGTTGCGAATTAATTTGACACATTCCTCCATCCTGTCGAACACAATAAAAAAATCCTCTGCCCCAAAAAGGACAAAGGACGATCATTTCAAAAATACCGTGTTACCACCTTTATTCGTTTATCCATCACTAGATAAACCTCACCCGATTCCACGCCTGTGCGTTGAAATCGTACCGCTATAACGGGCGCCCCGTACTTCCCTTACAATTGTTCAGAAAGTCCGCTCAATGGCCATCTTCCCCATTTCGTCACTACTTAGTTCCACCACCCCTAAGCTCTCTACTCAGTGCCTCGACGAGTACTCTCCATCTCATTGCGTTATGGATTCCATTATACGCCCATTCTTTTCGATGTCAACAAAACTCTTTTGTTTATAGACATTTGTTTTTGAAATAGAAACAAAACCGCTAAACTGACCCCAGCACAAAGAAAACCTCCACACGAGAAGTTCGTGTAGAGGTTCAAATATTCTTATTTAGCAGAAGTTGTTGTTGTTTCAGAATCAGCTGTTTGTAAGAAATTCTTTAAAGCATTTTGTAAGCTTTCGTCTGTGATTTTCACGTCCGCAGCTTTCACTAAATCAACCATTGTTTGGTGTAAGTATGCAGAATCTTTCAATTTCGCATCTAACATTTCTTTTTCCATTTGTTCTTTCATTTCATCAAATGGTTTCTTCTCTTCTTTAGATACTAACTTAATGATGTGGTATCCGAATTGAGTTTGAACTGGAGTTTCAGTGATATCTCCAACATTCTTCAAGTTGTAAGCTGCTGTTGAGAACTCAGTGACCATGTCTGAACGTTTGAATGGTCCAATTTGACCGCCTTTTGCAGCTGTACCAGTATCCGCAGAGTTTGCTTTTGCTAATTCTGCAAAGTCAGCGCCATCTTTTAATTGTTTAATTAATTCTTCAGCTTTTGCTTTTGCAGCTGCTTTTTCTTCATCGGTCGCATCTGATTTAGCCGCAATTAAGATATGTTGTGCTGTAATTTGTGGTTCCCACGCATCATAGTACGCTTTAATGTCTTCTTCTGAGAAGTTCGCAGCTTTTTTAACTGCTTCTGTCATTAATTTGTTTAAGTAAAGTGTTTGACGGTATGCGTCTACAGAAGTGATTCCGCTTTGTTGTAAAGCCGCTAATAATTTAGGTTCTCCACCATATTGAGCAACTAATTTAGCCACTTCTTCATCTGCAGCTGTTTTAAGAGATTTTGCATCCTCAATAGATCCTTCTAGTACTTTCGTTAATACTAAACGTTGTAGTGTTTGTTCTCCAACAGAATCTTTCATTGCTGTAACAAATTCATCTTTTGTAACGTTACCGTATTTAGTCGTTGCAACGTTTTCTGATGAGCCATTTGAGCATGCCGCTAATGCGAAAGTTGATGCAAGCGCTAATGCTCCTACGAATTTTTTCTTCATAAAATTCCCTCTCCAATCGGTTTTCTTTTTAGTCGATGTTATTAATATACCACAGTTTGATGCACTTGCCTATTTTTCTAGCCATCTCTTACTTTTTCTTAACTTTCTAAAAAAAGAGCCAGGACCTATCGCCTGACTCTTCATTAAGTTAAGTTTAGTTCAAAAAATAGTGTGATTATTGTAATACACGGATTGTGATTGTACGACGTCCGAAGTTGTAAACATCATTCAAGTTTACTAAGTGTACGTCAATTCGATTTCCGTAAATGGCACCGCCTGTATCTGCAGCACGGAAAATACCATATCCTGGAATCTCAACATATGATCCTAATGGAATCACGCTTGGGTCAACCGCAATTACGTTTGGTTCACTTACAAGGTTTGTTCCATCAGCTGTGTAGTTTGATAAACCAGCTTCGTTATATGAGTAAGCTGTTGCTTCAACTGTTAAGTAGTAACCACCTTGGTTTGAAGAAGCTGCAGCTGCTTGTGTTGTTTCAGTTGCTGGAGTTGCTTGGGCAGCTTGTGTTGTTTCAGTTTCTTGGGCTGCTTGTGTTGTCGCTTGAGTTGTTTCAACTTCTTCAACTTCATTGTTGTCTTGAACACGGTATGAATGTTGTGATGTTCCGTTATCCACTGTCACTTCTTTTTGGTCAGCTGAGAAACGTAACACTGTTCCTGGGTAAATAAGGTTTGCATCTTGAATTTCGTTCACTTGAACTAATGTATCTAATGATGCACCAGTCGCTTCAGAAATGACTGATAATGTATCTCCCCATTTGATTGTGTACTCTTGTACACCTTTGTCGTCTTTTTTCACATCTTGTTTTACTTGTTCAACAGTACGTGCTGTCCATTCTACTTCGTTAGCACTTGCTGTTGTTGCTGAAAATCCTGCAAAACTAAATAAAGCAAGTGATGCTGTCACCATCATGAATTGTTTCTTGATTGGTTTCATATTTTTCCTTTCCGATTTCCGACTTTTTTAAAAGTCAAAAACCTCGTTCGCTTGGATTTTTTTGGTTGCGAACTTAATTGATGCTAATTATTTTAGCACAGGAAAAACTTAAAATGTTGATTTTATGCGGTTTGTTAAGGTTACTTAATTTTTTTGACTTTTTTTGATGTTATTATGACAAACACATGACAAGAACGTATGTTTCTGTAATAATTGAAACTACTCTGTAACACGTTTGTAGAATTTTCTTACATTCTCGGTCATACTTTCTTCATTTATTACACTGTTTTTGGTCCCTTTTTGAGGTGAAAAGCTATCAATTCGCACTTTTTCCGACATTTTAGTCATCAAAAAAGACCTCCCTATTCATCCTTAGGAAGGTCGCTAAACATTCGTTAAGCCGTTTGATTTAATTCACTCATTTGAATCGTTTGATCGATATTTTCTTTTAACGCTTCAGGAAGATGGTGCGTTACCCATAGGACTGTCACACTCTTATCTTCTAAGATTGGTTTCAACACCTCAATAGTTGTCTTTTCATCTAAGTTGGAGCTAACTTCATCGAGCAAGAAGACTTTTGGGTGTTTCATCAATCCACGTGCAAAAGCAATTCGTTGCAACTGCCCGCCCGATAGATTTGAATCGCCATCGCCTAAGACCGTATCTAATCCCTTTGGCAAGTTTCTTACGATAGAAGCGAGTCCCACTTTTTCTAAAGACGCCCAAACTTCTTCATCGGTATATGCTTCACCCAGCGTTACATTCTCACGAATCGTTGTCGTGAAGACATGTGGTTTTTGAGCGATATAGACCATTTGACGATATAACTCATTATAGGACTGTTTCTTCACATCGACTCCAGCAAGTTTCACTTCTCCTAAATACTCCGTTAATTTAGCAGCAATAATATTTAACAGTGTTGATTTCCCTGTTCCGCTCTCGCCAGTAATCGCATATTTTTGCCCTTCATTAAAGTCCAGAGAAACATGATTTAAAATCACCTTTTCTCCATAGTTAAACGAAACATCCTTCACTTCAATCAGAGTGCGTGGTTCCACTTCTGGTGCTTCCTCTACAAGGGATGCAGGTTCTAATTGCTCATATTTTTTAAACAATGAATTTGTACTCTTAATAGAACCAATCTTCTGACTAATATTTCCGAGCACGTTGAAGATGGTGCTACTTAATGCCATCGATGCTAGAATACTCCCGATACTTACTTCGCCAATATAAGCTAAGTACCCTGTTAATATGAATACGGAAATTTGGCTAAAGACATTCCCGATACCGCCACTAACGGCAACTTTTGCCATCGTTTTACTATAGTCGCGATGCGTATCTCCTACTTCAACGGATTTTTCATGGATTTTGTCTCTCAAATACGCTAACTTACGAAAGACGAATAGCGTATCATATCCACTCAATAAGTCCGAAATGGATTTTGCGAATTTTTCATTGGCTTCTGACACTTTAATCGTTTTATCTGTCAGTTCTGCTGAGAACAAAGCTGGCAACACGGCCATGATGACAATACAGATAGCCGCTAGTAAGACGATAGACCAATGATACATAAACAAGGCTACCGCTGAAATCACCGCTGAGATAATGCCTCCGATAACTTCAAAGGTTGGATTAATCGCATTCCCTTTTATCTGTTCCAAATCGCTTGTAAACCATGAAATATAGGTTTGACTATTCTTTTCATAAAAGCGTCCATAAGACGTCTCTTCAATAGAATGACTAATACGATCGCGTAACCACGTCGCTACTTTTTGATTAAAGTAGGCTTGATAGCGAATCAACATATACGTAAACAATAGATAAAATGCAAAAATAGCAACTAAACAAATAGCCTTATAAAAGAAATTATGAATATCCATGTTTACTAAAGTATCTAAAGTCTGCGCATTAACGACACTCGATACTAACTCCGCCCCTGCAATGAGGGTGAGCAACGTGACCATGATGAACACTTCTTTTTTAAACTTCTGAAAAACAACCTTCATACACACTCGCTCCACTTCAAATGATGACTATGCTCATAGTTTAACACTGTCTTATTCCATTGTATATAGGACTTTTGGCGGATAACTAAAGAAAATTCCTTTTTTGCACAAAAAAACCACACCCATCCAGGTGCGGTTCATCTACTTCATTAGGCTTTTGTTTTTTCAGCGCGGTCACGTTTCATTTGGCTTGAACGTAATTGTCCGCAGGCTGCTTCGATATCATGTCCGAATTCTTTACGAACGACACAGTTGATGTGGTTTTTCTTCAAGACATCGTAGAAAGCAACTACGCGCTCTTTTCCACTACGTTCGTATTGGTCATGTTCACGAACTTTGTTATAAGGAATTAAGTTGACGTATGACAGACGTTTCTTATCCGCAAGAAGGTCAGCCAATTGTTGCGCTTGTTCCACCGAATCATTCACGTGATCGAGCATGATGTACTCGAAGGTTACACGACGATTGGTTTTAGCAATATATTCGTTAATGGCATCCATCACCACTTCGATTGGATATTTACGGTTGATACGCATGATACGAGAACGTGTATCGTTATCTGGTGCATGAAGTGACAATGCAAGGTTGACTTGTAATCCTTCGTCTGCGAACTCGCGAATCTTCGGAGCCAAACCACTTGTAGATACAGTGATATGACGAGCCCCGATTCCAAGCCCTTTATCAGAGTTGACTACTTTCAAGAATTTAATCACGTTATCATAGTTATCGAATGGTTCCCCAATCCCCATGACTACGATATGGCTGACACGGTCTCCAGGAGACACTTCGTCCAAAGTACGTTGCACGTGCATTACTTGCGCTACGATTTCCCCAGCAACAAGGTCACGTTGTTTTGCGATAATTCCGCTGGCACAGAAAGTACATCCGATATTACATCCTACTTGTGTGGTCACACAGATGGATAAGCCGTATTCTTGTGGCATTAATACCGTTTCGATTAAGAGGCCATCTGCTAATTCAAAGAGGAATTTACGTGTTCCGTCTGTTGATTGTTGTTTGATACGTTCGTTTAACACTGGGAATGTGAACTCTTCTTGTAACTCCTCAATCAGTGATTTTGGCAAGTTTGTCATTTCTTCAAAACTCGTCACACGTTTGCGGTAAAGCCAGTCCCATAATTGTCCTGCTCTGAATTTCTTTTCGCCTTTTGCTTCAAACCAAGCTGTTAGTTCTTCTAGTGGCATGCCGTAAATAATCGGTTTTCCTTCATATTGACGAACCACTCGTCCAATTTTTCTAACCATGTCTATTCCTCTTTCCTATACTTGAAATGCTCTAATGATTGTTTCTCTATTCGCATGAGCGCTTAATAACACCGATAATTTCACACGAGCCTTTTGTCCGCTAAGCCCTGTTGTGAAAATCACTCCTGCTTCACGGAGCTGTTTGCCTCCGCCAAGATAATTATATACATCATACGTTACACCATTAAATGCACGGGATACAAGCACGACCGGAATTCCTTTGTCTAAACAACGATGCAATCCAGGAAGTGTCGTAGGCGGTAAGTTTCCTGCTCCTAGCGCCTCGATGACGATTCCGTTAGCATCTGAATCGGCAATCGCATCAAATAACATGGAATCCATTCCAGCATATGCTTTTAATAAGTAGACCTTATCCACGAGTTCTTTAATCGGATAGTATTCATGGTGTAAGAATTTTTGGAAGTAAATCACTTTGCTTTTTGACACTAATCCAAGCGGTCCAAAAGTTGGTGTTTGGAAAGTCGCCACGTTTGTAGTATGTGTCTTTGTCACATACGTTGCCGCATGAACTTCATCATTCATCACGACAAGAACGCCTTTATCCACACTCTCTGGACTCGTTACCGTAATAATAGCGCTGCGTAAGTTCGCTAAACCGTCTGCTCCAATTTCATTGCTGGAACGCATCGCTCCTGTTAATACAATCGGGAATGTTCCATCAGTTGTTAACTCTAAGAAATACGCTGTTTCTTCTAATGTATCGGTTCCGTGAGTCACCACCGCTCCGTCAAAGCCCTCCTGTTGCGCTTGAACGATTCGCTTTTGAACTTCCCACATTTTTTCCTCCGTCATATGTGGAGACGGAAGGTTAAATAGATCCTCTACGACAACACTTGCGATGGGTGCAAAAATCGTGTCGGAGTTGGTTAATGGGTTTGTGCTTGTTGGGGTTACGTTACCGGTTGAGCGGTCTTCACTCATGGCGATTGTACCACCGGTGTTTATGACGATAATTTTCTTCATGGCGCTACTACTTTCTTTCATTTTCTCTTTACATAGGATACCACAAAATAGTAAAGGCATACCATAAAATACGCACAAAAAAGTGATACCTTCGAATCCTTGCGGATTATTTTTATAATCGCTGTTACAGGGCACCGGTGCAAGCCTTGGTCTTGCACCTTCGAAGCTTCAAACGCGGAGTACGGGACAAGTCCCTACTCCGCCTAATTCACATCCGATGCAATCCCCTGTTACTGCGATTATAAAATCCGCAAATTTCTTCGGTATCACTTTTTGTGTATTTCATTCAAAGCCCTTATAAAAAAATGAAAAAAAGTGTTGTGCCACTCATTTTGATGTTACCCCTGCTGGGTGGTAGAAAGTGCATCCCAGCGGGCTTTTTAAAGATTTTTGATAGTTGAAGTATTGTGTCACTGAAAAAATTTTTTGATTTTTTCTCGGAATTATTACTACTATCTTCCGAAAACGTGCAACAAGTCCAAAAACGAGTTGCTGAATAGATCGCTAAAAACCGCTTCATTTCAACATTTATATTTTACTTTTGATTTTAAAATTTGAAATGTAACATATATGCTACTGTAGCATATATGCTACATTTTTATTTTTTTGCAACTTCAACAAAAACCGCAGCCTTAGATTGGGACTGACCCCAAAAAGTGAGAATTTAATAAAAACACCCTAGGGCTATGAAGTGCAGGGCGTCCATTAACACTTGAATAAAAAACAAATTCATTTTATGGAATAGAGTCCACAAAACGACAAATGAAACAAACAACGTGATTTTCATTTACATCAAAAATTAGATTTAATGATAAAGATGATTTCTGTTGACATCAAATAGGCTAATATTTTATACAAAAATATTTAATAATACTTATAGAAGGAGTATTGTTCTAACTAAAATTTATTATTTATATCTTTTCAATGTTTTATTTTCAATATTATAAATTTCGTCTGCACAATTTTTAACAAATTCCATATCATGAGAAACAAAAATCACCAACCCTGGATAATTTTTTATTAACACCTCTAGCGCTCGTATGCTAATCATATCAAGTGAATTTGTAGGTTCATCTAATATTACAACATTGGCATCTTTAATGAATACTTTTAATAATTCTATTCTAGTTCTCTGCCCACCACTTAATTTATTTATTGGTACATTCAATAATGAAGCCTCTATCCCAATATCTCTCAATAAATTTATAATATCTTGTCTTAAAAAATTAGAATCTTCTTGTAAATAACTTATAAGATTTTTTGTACTTTCAACATCAAAATAATATTGTTTGAAAACTGAAAATTTAATCATTTTAGAAAGTATAATATTTGGATGGTTAGCTAGTATATTCTTTATTAATGTAGACTTACCCGATCCATTTTTCCCTGTAATTGCAATTTTTAATTTGTTTGCAAATTGAAAACTAACATTATTTAATAATTGTTTATCTTCATAATAGAGATTTAGCATTTCAGCGCGTATAGGATATTTATTATGTAATTCTCTAAAATTGCCTTCAGGAAAATGGATTGTTTGTACAATAGGTATATCATTGATTTCACCCAAACTATCTAATCGCTTTTCAACATTTTTTATTGTCCGATCAAT
>ERZ773018.655-NODE-655-length-19806-cov-2.424890_pt1 | contig 19806 bp, 6 predicted proteins | sample MGYA00580840_ERZ773018 | MGnify/ENA primary metagenome ERZ773018 (study PRJEB29015, sample SAMEA2738125) | human oral metagenome | biome: human oral; feature: human-associated habitat; material: saliva | place: China | collected 2256 ... | reverse complement strand
TTTACCGATTACACCTACGATACCTGCGGTCGTCTTGTCACCGAGAGCGTGGGACTCAATGAGCCTGTGCGAGTGACCGATCCCTTCACCGGGGCGCCCTCGTGGGAAGAACCGACCCGGTGGGCTGTAACGACGCTGGTGTATGATGCTGCCTCGCAGGTGATCGAGCGGCATACCCCCGACAGGCTTGTGGAAAAGATGACTTATGATGCCGCCGGACGACTGATTAAAGTTCAAGCAGGTCGCCGCGTTGCCACCTATGCGTGGGATGCATGCAATCAACTGGTGCGGGTGCAGGATTCCACTTTTGGTACCCGCCGCTACTCTTATAATGAGCTCGGTCAGCTGGTGCGGGTTACCGACGGGTTGGGAAATAGGACATTCTTCGCCTACGACGCGGACGGGCTGCTGACCTCGGTGACGGATCCGACCGGGGCTATCACAGAGTACGAGTACGATGCCGCCGGGCGCATTCTTGAGGTTGCGAAGAAGCCTCACCCGGACAGCGCCGTTGAAACTTCGCCCATTCGCGCCACCTATACGTGGGATGCCGCCGGGCGCCTGCTGTCCGAAGATGACGGAGTGCGTACCCGTTCCTTCGAGTACGATGCCCGCACGGGTGATCTGACCCGCACGCTCATCGACGGCTCCTTAGCTGCTGAGTACGGCACGGGTACACCCGCGCTGCCGGGGTCGACGATTACGTGGATGAAGGATCACACCGGGGATGCCCCGGTGACGTACCGGCGTGTCTTTGATGCCACCGGAAACCTGATCGAGTACACCCGCCAGGTCGATGGGACCGAGAATACTAGTGAGCCTGGTACGGCTGAGGCCCTGGAGACGTTCACCAGCACTGGGTCGTATACACTCACCTATGCGTATGATGCCGATGGGTTCCGCACGATGATGCTCACCCCCTACGGGTCTTCCCAGTGGGTGCTTGATGGTTCCGGACGCCCGATCCGCTCAATCAACACAGCCTCGATCGCTGACCCTGGCGTGCGTGAGCGCGAGTCGGTCATTGGGGAGTTCTCCTACGATGTGATGGGGCACCTGGTGCGTGCTCAGGTCGGCGAGACGATCTCGACCTGGGATTTCGATCAGGACGGATTGGTGTCCTCCTATGAACACACCAGCGAGCAGGGTGATGAGAACACTGCTGAGGGTGTGCAGGTGATCCGGGATCACACCGGCCGGATTATCGGGCTTGATTCCACGACGACCGGGTTGGTGATGTACTCCTACGACGAGGCCGGACAGCTGACCGGTGCTCGCGCTGACGGGTGTGAACTCACCTGGGTGTATGAGGGCGGGCTCATGGTTGCCGAACGCCTCTACCACCATGACACCACCGAGGATGAAATCACTCAGGGCAGGGTTCTGCTTGGTGAGCGTCAGTTCATCTATAACGGGCTCAACCAGCTGCTGCACTGCACCACGATTGAACGGCCCCACACACCTGAGGGTGCTTCTGCCGCGTGGGTGAGTACCGAAGTGTCCTACACCTATAACGCAGCCGGGCAACGCACCGGGCAGAAGAGCGTCACCTCGGATGGTGTTATCCAAGAACGTACCTACACCTGGGGTATTACCGGTGCTCTGGCTACCGTCAGCGATACAACTACCGACGCTCGCGGTGCCGAGGTTCCAGAGCTGTGCTCACGTCTTCGGGTGCACGCCGATACTACCGGGGTTGCCACCGCGATCACTGGTAACGATCAAGTGACGGTGCCGCTGCTGTGGGATCCGACCTCTTCCGCCCCGCATCTGCTGGGGGCCGGAAGCATCCCGGCTGCAGGGGCTGACGGCGGGTTCTCCCAGGCGGCAGTACCGGGCGGGTTTGACCCCTGGAGCGTCCCCGGGGTACCCAACACCGGGGTCGGTTTTGGTGCCCTAAGCGCCCCCGGCTTAGGAACCATAAGCGCTACCGGTGCTGCTGCGTCACAGATCCCGGGTCTGCCCAGTGCGCTCGGCGCTCCTGGCATTTCGGGTGCGTCCGCGCTGCTTACCAGTGTAGGGCTGCCAGAAGGTGTGTCCTTCACCGGTTCCGGCACGCTCGCGGTGGGCGGGCTTGCGTTGATGGGCGCACGAGTGTTTGACCCATCGTCGAAGAAATTCCTCTCCCAAGACCCGCTACCGCCCATCGTGGGTGCAGGCTGGTTCGCGGACTCGTACTCTTTCCTGGGTCATGACCCTATCGGCATGATCGACCCCTGGGGAACACGGCCTATGAGCCAAGAGGAATACAGCGACTACTCTAAAAAGCAAGACCTTCAGGTTCTCAAGACCGCGATTTCATGGGTGGGTACCGCCGTAGCGATTGCAAGCGTGTTCGTCCCGGGCGGTCCCCTAGTAGCCCTAGGCGTGGCTGCACTAGGTAGCGCTGTTTCTGGGTTCGCCGAAGGTATGCTGGATGAAAACGGTAACTTCGATTGGGGATCTGCCGGTAGTGGCGCTTTTTGGGGAGGTCTTATAGGTCTTGCCGGTGGTGCTGCCGGTAAGGTCTTTAGCTCGGGAAAGATGTTCCTTAAACCCATACAAGGTGTTGCCAAGAAACTCGGACCCTACGGGCAAAAAATAGCCGATAAGATGGGGAACAGGTTTGCCCTCGACAAAGTAAATATCATGAAATCCAAAAATCTTGGATTCAGCAAATTTGGTGCTGGCAAGGAAGGATTTAAAAAATACACCGGAGAGATCTTGGATAGTGGTCTATCGGGTGGCGTCTCGAACGCGTTGAATTATACCAAAGATACCAAAAATTGGAACCCTGTAGAAGCGGCTCTGAGCTTTGGCACTGGTACTGTAAGTGGCCTCGCCACAGGTGCAGGAACCGCTGGGTTTAAGGCTAAGGTCACCGATAAGCCTTACTTTAAAGCCGGGTATGCAAATCGGGGTGCACGATATGAGTCTACATATCATACGCGTCTTGACAAGATTCATGTCTCTCGCGGCATTCAGAAAGCTGTAGTAGACGAAGCTGGGACCCGTGCAGTGAATACCGCCGTTAAACCTGTTGCAACCGTGGCACAGAACGAGATCACCCATGCTGGGGATGAAAATTACCATCAAGATTGGGGGAAAACCTGGTCGGAGGAAGCACAGAAGAACGCCCAAGGTTCTCTCAAAGACATAGCCTCCGTAGGCAAAAAGGCAGATACTAATGCCCAGGACAATCTTAAAGGGCGTCAAGTTGAGGATCAGGTTCAAGACTTCAGGAACGTCAACCCAGGACGCTAACACAGTCTTATGACTGGGGAGGGTTTACTTAAAAGCTACACTCTTTTTAAGTAAACCCTCCTAACGTTCTTACCAATAAGCAGTATTACATGATCAAGCATAAGAAAGGCTGTCCGTTAGATGCTCGCCTTTATCATCTTCATCATCGGCCCTATCCTCGTAACTCTCTATATTATTCGGGATGAGGTACGCCGTGCACGGGACAAACGCAGCGGAGCCCTCGTCAAAAGGCTCCCCCGCACCGAACCCTGGGTCTGGAGCATCTACCTCTACATATTCGGAGCACTCAGCCTCTACGCCTTTACGCACCCAGAAAAATTCCAACCCATTCTTTTAATATTTGCTGTAATTCTTCTCTTATTCGGTTTGATTGGTATGTACTACTACGAAACCAAATACCTCAGGTTCAACCCCGACAACACCATCACCTACCGAGGACTCACCGGAAAACTCCGCACCACCCCCATCACCGCCATCAACGAATACCAATACACCCCAGAATCCAACCGTCCCGACAACGACGGCACCGACCCCGACAGCATCTGGCTCTGGAACGACAAAGGCTACACCATCGCCGCCTACTCCCCACGCGGCATGAAAGAATACACCATCCCCGCACACCTATACTTCCGCTGCACCCAAGACCGCTGGGCAGACCCCAACAACCCCCACGACATGCAAGAAATCACCTGGGCCATCGAACACTACCCCCGCGTCATCGACTTCCTCACCGCAAACCCCCGCATCACCGGCATGGCCACAGGAAACATAGAACCAAAACTCAACTAGGCACATGCTGACCAATACAGAAAAGATCCCTCACAATAACACATGTTGTGAGGGATCTTGTCTGAGAAAATGCTCTGCGCTACGATGCCATCTTTGGCCGAACCTCAAGGTCGTCGGGGCACATGGTCTGGGCCAAAACCGCAGAACCGCCCAACACCACATAGCCGCGACCCGTTGTTAGAGTTACCGGTGCACGGCGCGGTAGCGTCATTGAGAACATATCGCCGTCGTAGTCAATATGCGGTTGCAGAAGCACACCGGTACGCGACTTACGCACCGCCTTCGTCCAGTGCGAATACATGGTGCGCAACTCACCCGGCTTACCCGAGGCAATGACACGGACAAATGGGGACTCCGCTTTGAGAAGATTAGCAATTCCCTGGTCAGCATCATCAATACGTTCCGCATCGTCAATCAACAAAAGCACTGGTTCCTCGGTAATTTCCAGCTCTGCTGCAAGGGAGTTAATATCCTGTGGAGTCGTAGCCTTCCGATCAAAATCACGATGCGCCAGCGGCGAGCGCCTGCTGCACATAACCCACACTTGAGCGTTCGTTTCTCCACGATCGCGCTGTTTCATAACGGAGTCAGCGATAGCCTGAAGCAGGGTCGATTTGCCGGAACGCGGTGATCCGCCGATAAGCGCACTTTCCCCTTCATAAAGCTCAAATGCTATTGGTTTGAGGTTATGCTCGGCAATACCCACCGGAATAATCCAGTTTTCTCCGCCAATCACGGGCTCTACACCTAGCTGGGAACGATGCACCAGGGAAGGCAGCTGCCCAATAACATCGGGCTTATCGACCGTACCCCAACGCTGCACGACCTGCTGAACGGCATCGTCAAGGCTCATCTGCGGTATTGCTACCTGAATTTGTCGGATGGTATCACTATCGACGCAACGTCCGGGCACAGCGGCTGGGATGTCGGTTCCTCGAATCCTGTAAGTAGTGTAGTCGTAGGAATCGGAGAGGTGGAAAAGCCAGCGCTGCTGGGTTACGTCACTAACAACGGCAGGAATTCCCTTCAAACGACTTGTCGCCATCATGAAGTGCATTCCTAAGGCAGGCCCTTCGGAGTATACGCGGTGGAAAGCTCCCAGATAGTCGGTTCCGGTGTACTCCATGAATTCGTCGCGCAGGGTACCGTAGCCGTCAATAAGGATAATGAGTTTACGCGTATCAGCCGGATTAGAGCGGCGGCGTTCCAGCTCAACCATAAGATGCCGTAAGAACCTGGTCTGACGTTCCTTGGCACCTTCACCGGGACCTACATAGGCGCTCACATGCGGCAGGTTTTTCAAGGGGGCTAAAGAGCCCGGTCCCAAGTCAAGAACGAGCATATCGAACTGATCAGGAGGTGTATTCAGGCAGAGGGTAAGAGCCATGGAGGCAAGCCCGGTGCTAGTGCCGCTACCGGGAGTTCCGACGATGAACATATTGCTGACGTTGGTATCCCAACCGGCGGGTACCTGAACCTGGTCTTCGGGTATATCGGCTAGACCGAAGAAGACGGTACTGCCCTGAACGGTACCTACAATCGGAGTGTCACCATCTGCGGGTGCTGACTCGTCAATCCCGTAAAGAGGCTTCTCGAATCCATTCAGCGGCAGGTTATCGCCGAGAGCTTCGGGCCAGACTTTGCGCGGCGGGGCATAGTGCTGCTCGTGGTTGGCTTCGACGATGGCGTCGATCAGGTTGTCGAGGTCATTCGCATCGGTCTTCTTCGGTTTCGGCAGTGCACGCGGTGCCGACGGAATGCCGAAAACGCTTGTCGACCGCATTTCGATGGGGTCGCGTTCGACGACACCGCTGAACCCGGTTACCAGCGCGGTCTGAATGGGGGTGATGTCGGTTTGCCCCAGTTTGATGTAGGCGCGGCCCATCTGGGAACGCTCGATGGATGCGGCGTCCGGCACCTCAATCACGTTGGAGGAGTCTTCTTTGGACTGCACGCGCAGCGCAACACGCAGGTTGGTGTTCGCCAGGATGTCGTTGTTTACTACGCCAGCGGGCCGCTGGGTTGCCAGGATCATGTGCACGCCAAGGGTACGACCCACAGCGCCAACACTCACAAGTGAGCTGAGCACATCGGGGAAGTCTTTGGCGAGCATGGCGAACTCGTCGATGACCAGGAGCAGGCGCGGCATGGGTTCTGGCGGGTTGGTGGCGTGGTATTCGATGATGTTGTCGACGCCTTCCCCCACGGAGGCGAAGAGCCGCTGCCGCCTCTCCATTTCGGCTTCGAGACTGATCAGCGCACGGTTTGCGAGCTGTTCGTCGAGGTTACTGATGGTGCCGATGGTGTGCGGCAGCCGTTCACAGGCTTTGAACGCCGCACCGCCCTTGAAGTCGATCAGAATGAAGTTGAGGCGTGTGGGGTCGTTATGGGCCGCCAGACCGGCGACGAGGGATCGCAGGAATTCACTCTTACCCGAACCCGTGGTACCGCCGACAAGACCGTGCGGACCGTCTTTGACGAGGTCGAGGGTGTATACGCCTTGGTCGCCAACGCCGATTTCGGTGCTGTATCCGGTGGATTTCTGCCAGGTGCTGATAATCTTTTGGGCGGTGGGTGGCGTGCCGATGCCGGTGAGTTCGGGCAGGCGCACCAGCCCGGGCAGACCCGCACCGGGGATGATGAGCTCGGGGTCGTCGAATTCCGCAAGCATCCGCGCCAGTTTTGTGACGTAGTCAAGGTCGATGCCGCCGATAATAACGTCGTTGACGGTACGGCGTTTCTCGGGTTCGTAGAAAGTTGCGGCGGCGTCTTCGTCCACTGTAACAACTACGGTACAGGAGGCGGGAAGCTGCTCTTCAGAGTAGGCGATTACGATACCAGTAACTTTATGGACCGGCTTGTCTCGTCGAGCCATTTCACGTGCGTTAATGCCGCGCCCAAACCCGAGGAGTTTACGAGCAGGTGCATCGCGCCCTTCAGTCAAAGTTTCGGAATCAATAACGAGCATGAGTCCGGGGCTGAGCAGTCCGTCGATGCTCTGCTGCAGATTCTTGAGCATAGCTGTGGATTGCTCGTAGTCCTGCGAAATCCATCGGCCACCCGTGGAAGATCCACTCTGTCGAGTATGCGGCAGCCACGAGGTCCACGACCACTCATCTTCTTTTCCGCGGTCGAAGAAGACGCCTAGGGTGAGGTCTGCGGGTCCGCAGTGGGTCACGGCCTGCATCACGAGGCTGCGCGCTAGGGCGAGGGCGCCTTCCCTATCCCCCACGATACCGATAACACCGGCGTCAGTGAGGTCGGCAATCATTGGGACACCCCGTAATTGAGAAGAATCGAGAAGGTCTTTTACTTCTTTTTCGGGTTCTTGCGTTGTCGAAAGGTCGTTTTTGGGAATCCAGGCGTAGTTCCCGTACCCCACATGCAAGGTCATAAAATCAGCCGCAGTAAAGCGCCGCTGCCATACTTCTACACTGGGAAGCTTGATGCGCCGGGCTACGCTGGCGGGGTCAGGGGCGAGTTCCTGCAGACGCAGACGTTCATAATTATAGATATCTTCAAATTTTTGTTTGGTTTCGTCAATCTCTTTCTCAAACCGGTTTTCTTCTTCTCGCTTATCGCGTTTAAAACGCCATTTTTGCTCTATCCACATTACAAAAGCCGCAACCGGACTCAACAGCGCAAAAAGCCCGTACCGAGGCTCACGCATAATAGCAACCATCGCACCGGCAAAAATCAACGGTGCGATTACCGTAGCAATGTTAAATCGGCTGGGCTTATTAACGTTCTTCCGCTTCGGTATTTTGACGGTATCTGATTCGGGCATAAGAGCCGCGCGCGGCGGACGGTTGAAGGGTGCCGTGCGGCTGGGGGTCAGGTTGGGAAGCGACCCTGCGCGCGGTGCCAGGGTTTCAGTGAGCTGCGGGCGCACAAGCAGTGCCACTCCCCCGGCGTAGATGACGGCTTCGTCGTCTACTTCTACCCCATCTTCGCCCAGTTTTGCGCCGTTCACAAAGGTTCCGTTGGTGGACCCCGAGTCTTTGATGAGTACCCCGTTGTCGATCTGGGTGGCGGTGAAGTGTTCCCAGGATGCACTCTCGGTTTCCAGCACTACATCGGCTTGGGGGGAACGCCCCGCCACGAGGGCGCGACCACTTGGCAGGGGCAGGATGCGCCCCGCATGCAGCCCGCCCGCGACGGTGATGGACCATCCGCGAATGGGTTCGGCAACCGGCGTGGGGGCGTATCCGATGGTGCTGCCTTCGAGCAGTACGACGGTATCCATCGTGGTGTCACCGGTGACCGGCTGGGAGTCTACATAGAGCGGGTCGTCAGCGGCTATCTCTGGGCCGCCCGCCGTGTAGACGATCTGCCGCAGCGTGGTGTTCTCCTGCCACGAATCGAGTTCGATACTTTTCTGAAAAGATTCGAGGGATATTTGGATTCGCATACTGTTCCTTTGACGATCTCACAGCCCTGTACAAGACGGCATATTATATTCTTTATTTGGAATATATACTAGTCAATCGCTATTCATTGTAGGTTTCCGTTCGAGTTCCACGCTCTGCAAACCAGACGATGCGCGGTTCCTGATCGTTGCTCGGCTCAGGCCGCAGCCCCAGACTCTGCTCCGTAGCATGGAGTGTCTGCACGGGCGCAGTCGTTGGGTTTTCATGAGTGAAATCGAGCGCGTCGCCCGCAATCGCCTGAGCGGCATCGAGCCTCATGCTTTCCAGCACGCGAGTGACCGCCTCCGGCTTGCGTTCGTGCACCTTATCGATCGCATAGGCGAACGCCAGCACCGCGTTGTGGGAGCGCGCATCCGCATAGGGGGCGGCAGATTTGAAGGCTTGGTCATCCTGCAGGGTCATGTAGGATGAATCCTGACCCATAACACGCACCGCTTCGAGGAAGGCGGCGAGCCCCCGCCCGGGGTCATCGGACTGCAAAGCCAAAGAGTCTGACATGTTGTACCCGACGGTCGTCAGGTTTGCCGAGACCGTGCCACCCTCAGCCACAAGGGTTCGCGCGAAAATGGGCGATACGGCTTGCGGGCTCAAAAGAATCTGAGCCGTCACCCCGGCGTATTGCAGCTCTTTGACGATTTTGGCCTGGCGAATTGCCGAACCCGAAACGAAGATATTCGCCGAAGCCCCGTAGCTCTGGGACTCTTTCTTGACGTCTTGCGCCAGCTCGCGCACATCGGTATCGCGGTCGTACGCATGTTTGGCGGCAACCTGCGGAATCTTCACCTCAGTATCCTTGGGAGCTATCACGATGCTCTGGGTACTCGGCTGCGAAGCCTGCATATACGCCTGCGAAAGCTGCTCGGGGGTGGGCGCCAGGCTCCAGACTCCGCGCCCGGTATCTACGCTGTCGTAGACCTCAATCACCGGGATGCTGCTCTCACGTGCCGCGTTCGTCGCACCCTTAATATGCTCACCCGAGGAAGAAATAATAATCCCCTGAACGCCCTCAGATTTGAGTTTTTCGACGGCATCACGAGCCCCGTCAGGGGTTCCCTTATCGTTAGCGACCGTCAGCTGAACGGGGGTTTTACCAAGATCCAGACGATGCGCGGCCACCGCAGCACCCTGGGCAGGGAGCACCCATTCGGAGCCTTCCGCATCCTCGCCGTAGGTCATAATAATCCCGATCTTGGCGTCGCGATTATTGTTGTTCGGCAGCGTAATTTCCTGCGGAACAACGGGGGCTATCGCCTCGGTATCGCCGGGTGCGCGCAGGGGCCGAATATCCGGTCGCAGCAGATGAGCTGCCACCACGATAACCAACAACAAGACCCCCAGAAGGGCACCCCAGCCAATGATGGTCAGGGGTACCCTTCGGGAGGTTTGTTCTTCCTCAAGCTGAGGCTCTGGGGTCACGCTACATGTCCCCAATGTGGAAGGTGTAAACCACCTTCACTTCGGCCTTACCACCGTCAGGCAGGTGGAAGGAGGGCAGGGACTTGAGCTTCTCCAAGGACGCCTTGAACTGTGCCTGCCGCAGCTGCACGGCCGCAATGTCCTCGGCACGAACGCTGGTGTAACCCTGCGCGTTCTGTGAGGCAAGCGCCAGCTGGAAGTCGGCGGCACCAGCTTTCGCGGCGTTCGTCTTCAACGCACCCAGCAGACCCGAACCATCGACTCGGCTATCGCCCAGGTCAAGGATAACCTTGTTGAGGTCGTCGGCAAGAAGCACGGATGCACCCGCCAGGTCGCGGCTGGCGTTTCCGGTGCGCGCATCCAGCTGCTCCAGGGAGCTCTGGGTGACCCCATCCAGGGATGCCTTGAGGTTCTCAACCTTACCGGCAATGTCACGGCGCTGCGCCTCCAGAGAGTTACCGGCATCGCGCACGATTACATTCGAGGCTTCCGCCAGACCGTAGATCGAGCTGGTGAAGGAATTCTGAATGGAATCGGCACCTGCCGAACCCTGAGCCGATACCTGGCGGATCTCCTGCGAAATCAGGTTGTTGATGTTCTTGCTGGTTTCGTCAGCAGAGTCCTTGAACGCATTCTTGAGGGCTTCCGAAAGTTCGGAGTGCTGGCTGGAAAGTTCATCCAGGTTCTTACCCAATTCATCGGATGCGCTAGTCAGCGACTTGAGCTTTTCATCCAGGGAGTTCGGGTCGTTCTGGCGATCATCACGATCACGGTTCTGGTCGTCACCTTCGCCCGCATATGCCTTCTCAACCGAGCTGAGCGCGGAGTCCAGGGAGTTCACCTGGTCGGAGAATCCCTTTGCGTTCTGCGCCAGAGGGGTGGTCGGGTTCTGCAGGTCGGTTTCCTTGATAACCTCGTCCCAAGCGCGTGCCTGGTTGTTCAGGCGCTCGTCCATAGCCTGCCCGTAACCTTCGGGCGCCTGGAGCTTGTCGGCAGCAAATCGATGCGCTGCCGGGACTACGGGGGTGCCGCCCTGGTTAGCGTTGTTCCCGTTTTGGTTATTGTTCGGGGTGTTCTGATCGCCTTGGTTCTGGTTATTCTGATCGCGCTGCGGGGTTCTCGGGGTCTCACCGCAAGGCGTAGAAGTCAGGTAAGAACGCAGACGGTCTACTTCCTCTTGCGAGAGCTTGCCGCCGTTTTCTACCGAGAGCTTGCAGAGTTCGTTAGCGATATCTTCGTTCTGCTGGTCTATAGAGTTTGAGTTTCCGCTCACGTCGTTGCGCGCCGCCACGGCCTTGCTGTGCAGGCTGTTGAGCGCCTTAGTGAGCTCATCCGAGGTTTTCTTGAGCTCATCTACCGACCGGCGGCTAGACTTGAGCGATTCCGTGACGTCACCGTTCTGCTGGTGGTCTCGAATGGCTTTCTTACCTTCATCGCTCTGCAGGTACTTCGTCAGGTTGTCTACCTCGCCGCGCAGGGCACGGTAGTTCTTGTTGGCACCCTTGAGGTACTCAGGCTGCAGCTCGTTCACAAGCTTCTCACCATTAGCGACGAGACCAATCAGGCTTGCCTGCGAGGTGACCGAAGCACCGTACAGGGAGCAGGTGACCGAAGAACCATCACGGCAGACCTCAGGGCTGGGGTTGTCCGGCCCGATGGTCTGGCGCAGCGAGTCCGTGAGGGCATGCTGACAGTCGCCGCTGGCATCGGCATAGTTGTTGAGAATCTGGGAAAGCTGCACGAGGTTGCCGTATACGCTCGATCCGCCTCCGGCTGCACCGCGATCGACGGTGCATGACCCGTTTTGATGCGAAACCGAGACATTCGGAACCTGCGAGGTATCACCCAGCAGGGTATCCATCGTGTTCACGGTGCTTTCCAGCTGGCTGATGAGCTGGTTCTTGTTGCCGTCGGCAGTCTTGGCAAGGTCATCCTTGAGGGACTGAATTTGCCCGTCAAGCTCCGCCATACGCTTGGTCAGGCTCTCGCTGTTAGCCTGGAGGTTTTTCGCGGCATCCTGACCCAGGGTGTCCGAGGTGTTGTCCAGGCTGGAGCGCAGTTCGTTCACCTGCGAGCTGGCGCTGGTAATCGTCGAATCGACGTTGTTCACCAAGTTGATAGTGCGCTGAAGCATCGCAACCTGGTTGGCGTCGTTCTTATTGAAGCTGTTGTTGAGCACGCTCTCACCCGAAAGATCAGAGGCGAACCCCGGCTGAACCGCGATATCGAAATCGGGTGCCTTGAAGTCCTGCGCATTCACCTTCAGGGTGAACGATGTGCTTGCCCCGGAGGTCGGAGGCGCCAGGATCGCACCCCACTGCACGTTCGCCTTGCCGTCCCCGGTTGTGCTGATCACGCCGTTGGTTGCGCTGTCGTCCGTCTTATCACCGGAGGTAATGATCTGGTTGGATTTCACGTTATCGAGTGAAACCGACCCTGCCACCGTAAACGGAACACCGACGAGCGCCTGGTTGGTGCGCTTGGTGCCGCCCGCATCGTAGCTTACCTCTTGGGACTTGAGCGTAAGGTTTTCGACGGTGACCTTAATAGTCAGCTCGCCGGAGTAACCGTTCAGGTCTTTCAGGTTTGTACCGGTGCCTTTGGAGCTCTGGTACTGGGTGCTGACGCGCACCGGGACGTCGTTAATAACGTCCTTGACCTTGAAGTTGATGGTCTTGCTGGAGCTCTTGTGCTCTTGTTCATTGACATAGATATTGTTGGTGTCAATAGCAGAAACGTTACCGTTGCTCGCAAGTTTAAGATTCACGTTCTGCAGCACGTGCGTGGGGTTTTGCACCTGCTGTTCGCTCTGCTGGGTCGTCTGCCCGGGCGAGGTAGGATCACTATTCTGCTGGTCTGACGAGGAGCATGCCGCAAGGAGCAAACTGCCAATGACCCCGATGGTTAAAGGCACCCGCACACAGCGGCTCTTCCACGTCAGCCGTGATTCTGACGCGTCGAAGCGTGTAGACATATGGCACTCCGGAAGGTGGCTGATTTTATGGACAGTAATGTTGCATCGTATGTGTGTGGCGTTGAGTAAACCGTTCGAGGCAACTTAAAGGTATTCTACCGCGCCATGAGTAGAATGTGCGGGAAATATGCCAATCTTAACGCTCTGTCGCACGATCAACAGATGTTCAATTACCGTGATGTAATACTGAAAGCGTTACTTTGCAGATTTGTGAAGTTACCCACCTGAACGTTGAGCTTGCACTGGGGAGCAACCGATAGGGCCGTCACATTTTTCTGATCCGCTGAAATCGACAGGTGACCGGAGCATCCATCTGTGAAGGCGATATCGCCCGTGTCCGGCGCCAGCGAGGTAATGGCCTGGGAGGGGGTGCCGGTCTGCGGCAGCTTCATGAGCGGGTTCAGGTCATCCTTGCCGCTGGGCCACACCGGCAGCAGGGTAACCGGTACCGCCGATTGGTTAACCACGCGGTTGGGCACCTGCACCTCAATCTTCTGGATGCGCTGAATGGGGTATGAAGCCGATTTCACGTCCGGGTCGCTAATGGCGGTCTGGGTTTTCTTGGTGATCTCTCCCAACCATTTTTCGAGGCTCTTCTGATCGGGAATATCGATATCGACCTTGGCGCTCATGGTTACGGCTGAATTCGCCGGAATCTTAAGGTTACTCACGTTCCAGGCGCATTTCGTATCCAGCCCGGTAATGGCGGCCTGGTTTTTGCGGATCTCCTCGGCCTCACTCGCCTGGTTCCATGTGGTTTGCGGGCAGGAATCGGTGCTCAGCCCGGGAATGACCTGCAGAATATCGCCGTGCAGCCCGGATTTTTGCGTCGAGTACTCAAATTTCACGGTTGCCGTATGAGACGACGGGTCATAGTCGGCCTCAAGACGGGTGCCTAAGCCGCTCGGCAGGGGCGAATTCGTGCCTGAAGATGCGGTCCAATGCTCTTTTGGCCCCTCTTGCTTCTTCTCACCGGAACTGTTGATAAAGACGAAAACGCAGGCGCAAATAAGCGCCAAAATACCTAATATCGACCCCCATACGAGCGGGCGTTTGAGCTGTGAGGCAACCGTTCTCGGCTGCTCATTCTCAAATTCTTCGTCGATTTCTTCCTCTTCGACAACCGGCGCCTCGGTCACCGGGCGGATAATCGTCTGATGCGAGGCTTCACCCAATTCGGGCACCTGAGTACTGTAGTTATCCTGCGCGGCTTGAGCGGGTGCCTGCTCGCCGCCGCGAATAACCGTGCGCTGACGACCACCGGTACTCTGGTTTTCTGAAGCACGTTCCTCATACTCGAACCGGTCAGCATCCTGGTATTTCTTGCGCAGGGCCCGAACCTGCGCCACAGCCTGCGCGGCCTGCGGGCGGTTCTTGGGTGATAGGCCCATAAGATTCTCAAGGACGGTGCGCACATCCTCGGGAAGGTGATCGCTGATCTGAACGGCAGAATCCGCATCCACCAGCGGAACGGCGCCGACCAGAAGCTCGTGCAGCATAACACCGGCGGAATAAATATCGGCTGAGGAATCTGAGCTTCCATAGGCTTTACGCTCGGGCGACATGTAGGCGGGCGTACCGTAAAAACCCTGGCTCTCCGTCTGCCCCATGAGCGTGGCGATACCGAAGTCGGCAACCCGCACCTGCTCCACGAGGGCATCACCGTAATGCCCCGATAAAAGCACGTTATCTGGCTTTATATCTAGGTGCAGAACCCCGGCACGATGCGCGTATTCCAGCGCCAAAAGCACGCGCTCAACAATGCCGAAGGCCTCGCCGGGCAGCAGATTCTTCTGCTTCTGCAAAAACTCGCGCACGCTTCCGCCATGCTGGTATTCCATGACGATCGCCAGGTTATCGCCCTCGACCACCATGTCTTCGATAGGCACGATGTACTGGTGGTGCAGCTGCGAGAGCACGGTGCGTTCGCGCACAAACCGCTCAAGAAATTCGCTGTCTTTGTGGTACTCGGGCTTGAGGAATTTAGCAGCATACAGCGCCCATGAGCCTTTACGTGAGACCGCCCAGACGGTGCCGACCGTGCCGGAACCTACCGCACGAATGAGCGTGAAGGCGGATCCTAGCGGCGCTCCTTCGCGCATGCCGGTTATTGCATCGTCCACGGTTGCTCCTCACGCTCTAGTGCTCGGGTAGGTCTCACGGCTATACCTAGTGTAACCGGCGCATCCGCAAGATTCAGCCTTTTGCTCACGGTCAGCGGGGATTTTAAGGGGGTATAAAACGGATGGCGCTCTTGGTGCTCTACCCACCAAAACCCCTGCTCAACACGCTCTTAAACGGTTATGACCTCACCGTTTTCGCAAAAACGGTGAGGTCATAAGGCGTGATGCATGTTCGGTGTCTTACGCCGCGGCTACTTTTGCCGACGACGGATCACCAAAACAGCACCAGTGCCCAGAAGCGCAACGCCCGCGATTACCACGGGAATCACGGCAAATCCGGTATGCGCCAGCGCATTCGAGCCCGCGGATGCACCGCCTGCAGACTCTTGAACCACGCCGGATGCGCCCGAACCTGAACCGCCCGATACGCCGTTCCCTGACGATCCGGTGACCGTGCCGTTCTCTGTAGTTGTACCAGCCTGGGTACCCGCCCTCTGAGCTGTTCCCGGGTTCGCCGCTTGCTCAGAACTTTGCGGGTTCGTGCCTTCTGTACCGCTCTGCGGGGCTGCCGAGGCATCCTGCGGTTCGGTCGGGTTGTGCGGATGCGCCGCATCCGCCGGGGCATTGGGAACGCGCACGGCGCCCTGAGGGGTGCCCACCCGTGCCGAGGAGTCTTGCCCGGCATTCTGGTCGGAGGATGAACCGCCGTTTGCGCCTTTGCCCGGTTCCGGCGCTGCGGTAAAGGAGCATGCGTTGCTTGCCTCATTCCCGACGGCGACGGCAAGCTGCTGGACTTTACTTGTGATCTCAGTACCGTCTTTGAGTTTTGCGGTGTACTGAACGTCAAATATGTAATGCCCAGGCTCGGTAAATACCCAGTTGGCGTGCGCGTGGGTTGCGTAGTCGATCGATATACTATGTTGATTTTTGGTCGAATCCAGCAGGACCTCGGGGCCGGTCAGCGACTCGGTGAAGACGCCGAATCGCGCGCCCTTCGGCATGCTGCGGGGCACAACGTGCAGGGTTACGCCGCCGTCGAGCCTACTGTAGTCCACATCCTGGGTGCTGTACCCGGGCCAAGGCAGCCCGCGCATCTGGGTTTGCGGAAGCCCATAAAACGCGGTTCCGACCGGTCCAATAAAGTCGAGTTTGGGCGAGTTCATGTGCTCGTTGCGGCTGCGGCGGGCACGATCACTAACGGTCCACACCACGGTATCCAACGGGCGCACCACCGAATCCGCATCTATGAGTCCGCTATCGTCTTTGAGCCCCAGTTCCAGCCGGTTATCACGCAGTTGTGCTTGAAGGTCCAGGTGCCCGTCGCCGATTTTATAGCGGCCGTCGATCTTCCCCGCCTCGCAGGTTGGCATGGGGGCGGGCGCCTTCGGTGCGGGGTTTTGCGTGCGTTGTGTGTCCCCATCTCGCGAAGGAGTCGGGTTTGCGCTCGGCCGCTCGGGAGCCGCCGGGGCGGGGGATGCGCTGGGCGGCGCATCGTTGGGGTCGGAACCGCTCGGGTCAGCGGAGGGGCTTGGCTGGGGGTCCGGGGTGTGCGAGTCCCCCGGCTGGGGGTTTGCAGCGGGCGCATCCGCACCCAGCGTTCCCGTGGCGCTGTAATCGCCGCCGCGCTGATAATTCTGGGTGAGTTTCACCTGTGAAGTGCGGGCATTCATATCGGGATGCGGCAGCACTTTCACGATAAGCTCGCTGTTCTCAAAGTAGCTGTCTTCCCGGTAGGTGAAGCGCGCTACCCCGTTGTCGATCGTAGTTTCTATATCGAATTTGGGGTATTCGTAGTCGTTGGGGGCGTAGAACCCGCCCCGGATAAACCCGCGAACGTTAGGGTCGGCGAAGGTCACCTCAAGCATGCGGTATCCTTCCCGTGTGGAGGGCACGGTGCGCACCGTGTAGTCGCCGCTGGCGGGAGTGTATTGAGCGGTGGGAAGCACCGTATTACGCTCATCGGGCTCTTCAACGGGCCAGTCTCCGGTGCCGTCGTCGCTGTATACGCTCTCGGTGTGCCCGGGTTCATAGGCGAGCTTATGCGAAATCCAGCGCGCGCCCTCGTTCCCGCTTGGGGTGAAGACAGCCTGCAGATGCGAGGATTCGCCGCCCATCATTTCGCTCCAGGTGGCGGTGCCGTTTTTTACCTCAAGGTCGGTGAGGAAGTACCCGTTGTTGTATAGGGTGAGCGTTCCACTGAGGTTTTTATCGGCTGCGGTGAAGGTGATGTCGCTGAGTTTATCGTCGGCATCCTTGTTCTTCGCAGGGTCGGGATCGAGCTTGTGGGGCGCCACGGAAAGCACGTATTTGGCGGAGTCCAGGTCCCCGACGGGTGCAGCATTGTAGCGCTCAATGGTCGGTACCGCGTTCGGGGTTCCGTCACCGAGAATGGGCTTACGCCCGCCCACCTGCCACACAAGTTTTTGCGGCGGGGATTGAATGATTGATCCGTCCGTGCCGCGCGCTACCGTACGATAGGTCACCACATAACGCCCGGGTCGCGTGAAGGTTGTGGTGTTATGCGTGTGGCTTCCTTTGCTGAGCAGCCAGGAGTGCCACCCGGTACTTGTGCTTGATAGGATGCGGTTTACATCCGCAGGTCCTTCATCGGGGTTGTAGCGAAAAAGCTCCATGCGACCGGGGCCTTCAACCGAGAGAATATCGGTCGCATAAATGCCGTCACGGAATTTTTCAGTTGGGATTTTGACGGATGAACCCAGCCCCGCCCAGATAGGATCGTGATTGCCCCAGGTCAGGGTGGGTGCCATGTAGAGGGTCTGCCCGGGTTCGCCCAGAAAACGCAGATTAGGTGAATCGGTGAGGGTCAAAGTGTATTGGGATGCACCGTTGCGACCATCCCACCCCTTCCCCACCCAGTTGACGGTCTTGTCGAGGTCGTAGAGATCGGCACCGGTCTTATAGGGGTTTGCTTCGTTTTTGAGTGCGAAACCGCCGTTTTCCCAGTAGGTTTTCGGGGCATCAACATGGCCCTGAGTAGTAATAATGCGCCCGTCGTCGGGTCCCGCATGCGCGGGGAGCATAGGCGATGCGCCAGCGAGAGCCAGCAGAGCTACTGCGGAAATACGAGCAAGGGATGCACTCAGCGCACGACGATGTGTGTATTTCGTGTACATGACAACCTTTCTCATTTTGCATACACAGCCTATCACTAATTGAGAATAATTGTCATAATCAAAATAGATATGTATAGTGATTCTCATAATCACACGCACCGATGCGTCGTGAACTCACACACCACACCGTCGTTGGAGGAAAACTATGCGCAGATCCGCCCCGCAAACCCCGCCGCGAGAGCAACGCAGCCGCAAAACATTTACCATCATCGGAACCACCGCCCTGGGATGCACACTAGCCCTCTCCCCCGCTCTGCCCGCGTTCAACACGGCACCGGCGGCGCTCGCACACGAAGAACATGGCGCAGGTGCAGCACAGGCAGAACCGCGCAGTTACACTGGGAATTACATCGTGCGCGGCGTGCACACCGAACTGCTCAACGCAGAGCTTCACAACGGAAAACTCGCCCTAAACTCCAAGGCCGAAACGCAGGATGGTGAAGGCCTTTTCAACCCCTCCACCACTGTTTTCAACCTACCCGCCAACGATCAGTCCCAAACCCGCGTAGCCGCCGGATATGATTTCATAGACCCCGAAGGCACACCCATCTGGTACATTCCGCAGATGCATACCGATGGGCTTCTCTACCCCGGCTTTAGTGCCGAAAACATTCCGCAGGGCGCTCTGAAAAACAATAAAATCACGGTTGATCTCATCAAAAGCGAGGTTCCCGAAGGCGCACGCGCCGAGGTTTTTCAGGAGAATCTGTCCGGGGCATCGCGCATGTTCAGCACGGCGGATCGGTTAGCACCCTACGAGCTTGAGGCGGGTTCTCATGTACATGCCGCATGGGCGTTTACCTCCGCCGGAACCTACCGGTTCACCTTCCGTACGAGCGCCGAGCTCGCGGACGGCACGCAGGTTCACGCTGAGGCGACCTACACCGTTGTGGTGGGCGAAGTTCCGCAGGATATTTTCGAGCAGGGACATCGGGCACAAAACCCGCAGGACTCCGCCAATTCAGCTGCCGCTCCGCCGCAGCATGAGGAGGGCGGTGAGCAGGCGCATCGGGATGCTGCCCCGAATGAGCGCTCATCAGCGGGAGATCACGGCGCAGGTAATTCCCACGCGCAGCATCAGGTGATCGGGCCCGCGCATCAGGAGTCGTCGAGTGTGGAAGCCGCCCCGGCTCAGCCTGATTCTTCAGCGGATGCGGCACCTAACCCCCAGATTGCAACGGGCGATGCCCCCGCGCCCGATGCGCCCGCCCCGGCACCGCAACAAGCCGGTCAGAATGCAGGTGCACCGAACCACACGGTTAACGGGTCAAATGCCCAGAATGTTACCGCGCCGACCGTCCGGGGTGTGGGTTCTGGCGGTTCAGGGGCTTCGGGCAATACCGCGCCGTCTTCGGGTTCTCGCGGCGGGTCTTATCCCGGAACCGAATCCGAGAAGTGCATTCCGACCGAGGTTGTCGTTAAGGATTCCGTGCAGTCACGAAGCACCCAAAGCCCGGCAAATATTCCCGGCACTCTGCCGATGGTAACGACTGCGGATCATGCCGCGGCGGATCGCGCTACCGAGGGGCATTTTGACGTTGGTCCGGTCTTGAACGGTTCCACGCTGAGTTCTGCCGTCAAAGATGATCGGTTCAGCCCACCTAAACATGTGTCACCCGGCTCTTTAGAATTCGTCCTCGGCGATGCTGCGAAGCTGAAATTCCCGGCGGGCATGGAAGATATTGCCCCCGCGGGAA
>ERZ773018.650-NODE-650-length-19859-cov-177.290446_pt1 | contig 19859 bp, 22 predicted proteins | sample MGYA00580840_ERZ773018 | MGnify/ENA primary metagenome ERZ773018 (study PRJEB29015, sample SAMEA2738125) | human oral metagenome | biome: human oral; feature: human-associated habitat; material: saliva | place: China | collected 2256 ... | reverse complement strand
ACCTTTCGCTACAAAACCCCCCACCTTTCGCTACAAAACCCCCCACCTTTCGCTAAGTTATCCACATGATGCACGTCACACAAAAAATGTTCTCCAGAGTGCACACAGTCCCGCAGCTTCACCTCCCCTTTTGGTGCAGGGGTTCACACCCAGCGGCACCGCCGCTGATCGTGAACCCCCCCCGGACAAAAAATTCACCACCCAAAATGACCAAAACAGATGCAACCCCCGCCGCAAGATGTTAATCTGGAAGCACTAAGGTTCCTTGCCTTAATATTCCCTGCACCAATCGGTGCAGGGCCTTCATTGAAGGCTTGCGTTTCCGCCACTCCGCGCGAACCAAAAAGAGGAACCAGTTCAGCGAAAGTTGAACAATTAGGAATCTTTCAAAAGCCCCGCCAGGCATTACGCCTGGCGGGGCTTCTCAATCCCTGTTTGAAAGGTCTGACATGACCAGTTCCCTGTTCACTGCCACCGTAGAGTTCCGCCGCCCCGGTTCGCAGCAGTGGGAAATCATCGCTCAAGCAACCGACACGCTGGCCGGTTTGGTGGAGTGGGCGGCACCGGCTCAAGGGGCCCTCCAGCGGCCTGTGCCGCCGCTGATAGCGGCGGCGGTGCAAGGGTTCATCAGTGCAGCGTTTGGTCATGCTGGAGCCCGCCAGCGGGTGCGGGTCGAGCCCGCAGCCGAAGACGCAAAATCGACACTGGACGTGCTGGAGGATTTCGCGCGAAGGCGTGAGGGTGGCGCGGTGACGGTCGAGGACGCGGAGCGTCACGCGGTCATCTCTGAGCGCTTCTTTCGCCCGCCGGGCGGGTTCTTTTTCGCTTGATGCACATAAAAGGTGCCCCACCCCCTTAGAAGGGGGTGGGGCACCTTTTATGTAAGTTTCTAGCGTTTCCTTCCAGCAAGCATCATGAGCAATTTTTTAATGAGGCGTGAAGACAAGATGCAAATTCCCCAAATTGCCCAAATGAGAAAGAAAGGGCAGCCGAAGATTGCGGGGACAAAAAAGGGCGCGGTGATGAGTGCACAGGTGCTGTTCAGTCCGCAGAAGCCCTCCCAGGTGGTCAGCAGAAAGTGGGAGGGGGCAAGGATGAAGCAGAGCAGCGTTTCCCAGGGGGTCATGATGGGTTTTCCTTCTGTTGTGGGTTTCGGCTTGTCCGGGTGGATTTTGCCGGTCAGGTTTCGGGGTTTCCCGCCCCGTTCAACCTTACATATATAGTGTATCACATTCAGAACACTATAAGCAAGGGTTTAACTCTCCAAAATGCAGAATGAGGCCCCTCTCTCAATCGCGAGAGAGGGGCCTCATCTGCTATCGGCCACTTTTGACGTGCCAGGTCACGTGCTCCTCAGAGCTAATCAGCCTGCACCGTCCACCGTGCCGGTGCCGGTTCCCGTCATTGCGGAAATGACGGCGCGGACAGAATCGAGAGTGCCAAATTTCGGCGCTGATGTAGGAATAATCCCGGTCGGACGGGACAATGTGGACAGCGGTTCTACGGGTCTTTTTCAGGCCTGCGGGGTCACCGTCCCACCCCTCACGCTTCCACCAGTTCCCGTGCCGCTTATCGAACTCAAAGGTGGATTCTTTGAGCTCTTCGCTGCCTGACACTCGCGTGCGAAGAACCACGCGAGGCTTTTCATTGTCGATGTCCTCAACGGTCGGGTTCTTGATGCTTTCGTCACGGTTGATGAACTCGTTAAACTTGATGATTTCTTCGACTTCAACGGCCAGTTCGTCGTCCAGGTGCTCAACTTCCATGATCTTGTGACACGTGATGCGAGGCCACAGAACCTCATCCCATAGCAAGCACCACAGAGCGAACGCGATGAAAAGCCACGGAACGAACATCACCAGTGACACCACTACCAGAGTGTTTAGGTCATTTTCTGAATCTGAAAGTGCCTTCATTTCTTCCCCTTGACCGGCACGCCACGCGGGCGCGGGGTGCCGCTGCCGTTCCAGCCCCAAGCCCGCGAATCTCGCGGATTCTCTTCACGCCACTGCATCCATTCCTTCACGTCGGATTCAAAAAAACCCAGAGATGCACCAATCTGTCCGGCGGCGTGTAGATTCCCAGCTTTGCAATTTTTGCGAATAGTGCGTTCGCTAACCCCGGCCATTGCCGCGGCATCTGCAACGGTCAGATAAACTGTCCTCTTCTTTTTCGCCATCATGCTATCCTTTCCTTGCGTGCTCCATGATGCACGCCCTTCTGTCCCCCGCCTTTGGGCCGGGGGTTCCCCCGGTGCCTTTCCCCCGCCCATTATTGGGCGGTGGCACCGGGGGCTTTTATTTTTGCATGACCACAGCGTAGGCAACCATTGCACCCTGAATGGTGGTAACCCCGGCCGCTAAAGCAAGAATCCCCAACACAATTATTGCGCCTACCTCACCTTTGCTTTTGAAACAGGCCGTGAGGGTAAAAGCGGCAACAATGAGCGCAAAAATGGCGGCAGTAATCATTCCGGCGGTGTTTATTTTCTCGACCGAGAGAGCGGCTAGTAGCATTACTCCCCTCCCCTAGTCCTGTTCGGTCTGCTGCGCGAAGTGCTCGGTGAGCTCTTCTAGCACCTGACGTGCCGGGATCAATTCGATTCGCTCCGGCGCGTTCACCGTGAACACCTCGCCGCGTGCGAAGGCGAGAACGTTCTCAACCGTGACCGGAAGCGGTGCATCATGCACCGCCAGCCGCTCCATATCCTCCCACACTTCGGCGGTCGGGTCGCTCAAATCCTCCGGGTCGGCATCCCCTGCATCCATGAACACGGTGCGCGGCTTCTGGCCTGAATCATCCCACCACACGAACACTTCGCCGGTCACCGGCTGAGCGGGCGCGGCGAAAAGCTGCTCTCCAGAATCACGGTACCCGCCGCTGATAGTTTCACAGAAGGTGCTCTGCGTCGGCTTCGGGTTGGATTCGAGCCAATCGAGAATTTCCTCAAGGGTGCCGATATCTTCGCCACAGAGAGTTTTTTTCTTGCTGTCAAAGGTGAAAGGAATGCTTTCGGTCAGAATGAGGCCGAAGCCTGGCGTTCCTGCGGCTTCCAAGTCTTCAAGATGACGGCGCAAGAATTCGAGGTCGTCCGCTGCGATGTTCCAGGTGTTCATGATGGGTTTTCCTTCTTCTCTTGATTGGCGGCGTTCCCGGTTGGGTTCGCCGGTTAGGTTTCGGGGTTTCCCGCCCCTCAACCTTACATTTATAGTGTACCACATTCAGAACACTATAGGCAAGACTATTTCTAAAATATATTGTTCCCGATATGGTACACTATATATGTAAGGTAAACATCTCATAGCGCCTGCGTTCCACGCGGTGCGCGTCAATCAATTTACCCCGGGGTAAATTGATTGACGCTTCCCGGACGGGAAGCTGCGGGATAAAATCGCCTCAGTCTCAATCAACGACAGAAGGAAAAATCATCATGACCACTTCACCCCAGAACTCCCACTCTCACCCGTGGCTCACGGCCACCTGCTGCGCCTTAAGTCTGGCCGCCTTCTTCCTTGGGCTCTTGGGCTTCTGGCCCACCTACGGCCCATCTCTCATTCTGGCGCTCTTCCTCATTGCCGCCGGGCCGGTCATTGCCTTTGGCAAGCGCGCCAACGTGCAAGCTACCGGGCTTCGCACCGTAGCGATCATGGCATCGGTCGCCAGCGGCCTGGTGTTCAGTAGCTTTCTGAATGCCGGCATCATGCGTTCACCTCAGGACGTTGGCGAAGGTGCAACGGGCGGTTTCATGTTCGTGGCGGGTCTGGAAATGTGGGCCATCATCCGCCAGATGCAGCGAAGCGTTCCCGAACTTGTCGAGGGCCTGGACATGAAAATTGCACTCTCTGCTGCGGCGGCGGCTGGTGCCTCCGGGTACTGGGGCGTGTTCGCTCTCGCGCTCTTTTGCCCCTTCATTCCACTGGCGGGCCTGTGGTTCCGCGCGAAAGGCTGGCGAGTGGACATTACCGGGCTGTTCGCGTCGTGCGCACTGGTTCTGCTGTCGCTGCTGGCGCTTGTGCCGTGGCTGTTCCGATAGTTTAGGCTGAGCCGCTAAAGGGGGTGGGTACATCACGTACCCGCCCCTTTTTCTATGCTTTGACTTGGGAATTTGGGGGAAATTTTTCCCGCCCCGCCTTGCTTATAGTGTTCCGAATATGGTACACTATAAACGTAGGGTAAGGAATGGGAAAAGTCCTTGACCTGCCAGGTTGAGCCGCCCGGCTCCACCTGCACCACGACAGAAGGAAAACATCATGTCAAAGCTGACCACCGAAGACCTGCGCAACCTCACCCGCCAGGTCGAAGAAATCGAGAAGACCGGCGGTGATGCCTTCGCTCTGACGAGCTTCACCCCGGCAATGCTCATTCCCGTGGAAGCTGCGAACTTTGACCCTTGGGTTCCCGCTGCGAACATCTTCCATGGCATCGGCACCCTAGAAGACCTTGTGAAAAAGGCTGAAAAAAACGCCCTGCACGGCACTGACCCTTTCTGTGAAAAGGTGACCGGCGGCGTGCGTCGCTCCGGCGAAAAAATCTACAAGGCACCGGGTGAACTGTGGGACTCCACGGTGTGGATGTGCTGGGACGGCGGTTCTGAATTTGTCGAAAATCCGGTCACAGTCTGGCACGACTTCGAAGATGACGAGCTCGACCCCTGGGGTGAAATTCTTGAAGGTTCCGCCGAAGAAATCCCCGTGACTCGCGAGGCTTTGGAAGACTTCGCATGTCATGCGCTGACCCGCCGCAAGGGAAGCGCGGAAGTGGTTCCGGCGCGTGAATTTCTTGCAGAGCTGGCCGCAAAGCTGGGGGCCTAAAAATGGTGCTCTTCTTGATTTTTGGGGCCTGCTTCCTCGCTGTCCTCTTTTTGGGTGCGGTAGCTTTTGAAGGTGACGAGTTTCTTCTCTTCGCCTGCGCGCTAATCCTGGTTAGTATCATTGGAAGCCTTATTATGATGAGCCTTCCCAATCACTGAATGTAAAAAGAGGTGACCCGCCCCTCTGTAGGGGCGGGTCATTGTGTGTTTTTCCTTTGGCTGCGGCTGATTTTCGGGGAAATTTTTCCCGCTTTATCTTGCCTATAGTGTTCCGAATGTGGTACACTATAAATGTAAGGTTGAACGGGGCGGGAAACCCCGAAACCTAACCGGCGAACCCAACCGGGAACGCCGCCAATCAAGAGAAGAAGGAAAAACAAATCATGGCAATCTTCGACATCAAGGCAAGCTACCGCCCCAACGCACACGGCGGCCTGGACATGAGCCTGCACCTCTCCGGCCGCGGCACCATTCCCGCCAACCTTGACAAGGTTTTGACGGACTTCAAGGCCCGCGCTCATCTCTTCGGCACCGAATCAGAGCAGCATCAAGAATTCATGCGACTGCTGGAAGAAGCCGACTTCACCATCATCACCATGGGTTCATCAAACTACCCGCGAAACGGCGAAGTTTCGAGCTGGTCGGTAATGTTCAACGGCTAACCTAAAAAAGGGGGGCTCAGAGATAATCTCTGAGCCCCCCCTTTCTTCGTTTCCGCGGCTTCAAAAGCCGCGCCCCGAACCTTTGGTCAGACCGGATTCTGTCGCCGCCAGCTTCAACACGCAGCGCGCCCGCCGCAGAGCGGATCACGTCAAAGCCCGCCGGAACCCCCAACCCCTCACAAGGCCGAACGATTCCCGTTCACTGAACCAGCACGCGGGCTTGACGGGCTCCGCGGCGCGGCTACAATGGCGCAACGCGTGAAGCTGGAAAGACAGCCCCAAACCTTGCGCACCCACCCCACCACACGAAGAAGCCGACAACCACACCAAAAATGACGAACTCAGATGCACCGCCCGCCGCGAGATGTTAATCTGAAAGAGCTAAAGGGCTGGTGCCCTGCGGCGGACATGAAAGAATCCCCCTCAGCACGAGGTGCTGAGGGGGATTCTCTTTTCAGTGGTCAGCTCCACCCCCACATCTCATCAGAAGAACCAGCCTGCGGCTTCGCGCCCTCCGCCTTCTTCTCCGGCACCGGCTCCACCGCTGGAACTTCAACCTCCGGTTGAGCCTCTACCTTTTCCGCCGAATCCTTCGGCTCGACCACCTCAGGGTCAGGGGTTGCGGTCTTTCGCACGCTGACGACCTCAGCCCTCAGCTGCGGAACACCCCAGACGGCCACAACCTCACCCGGTGCCAAGGTCCTAAACGTATTGGGATGAATCTTGAACTTGTCCACTTCGCGCAACGACCCCTGACCAGACGCGCGGAACTGTGAGCCCAGAGCGTCCAAATCCTCAAAGGTCTGCTGAGTCTCCGCCCACCCTTTGCGGGTGCCAATCAGTTGTGCCAGCGTTTCCGCCTCAGCCTCCGCCCTATGAATGAACTTCACCGTGGTGGACGTGCTCACACGCTCTAAGAACCCCTCACCGATAACGCCAAGGCCGGTGTAGGACTGCGCGCTGAGCATGACCGCCGCGCCGTGGCTGCGGGACCGTTCGACAGCGTCGATCAGTCCCGTGGCCCCCAGCGCCGCGAACTCATCCACCACCAAAAAATTGAGTCGGTTCTGCTGGCCGGTGACCGGGTCAATATGCCACCCGGCATGTCCAAGACGGGCAATCGTGGACACAAAATCAGAAATCGCCAAATTCGCAATGAACTGCGCGGCCTCCAAATCCTGCGCCGCATCCAAATCCAACACAACAATGTCACCTGCAACAATGGCCTGCTCCAAATCCAGCCCGCCGGGCTCATCCACCAGAACCGCACCGGCGGCACCTTCTGCAACGGCTGCGAAACGGCTTCGCATGCCCGCTGCGCCAGAGGTCACCGACGAATCCGCGTCTGCTTCCTCCAACCATTCCGAAATCCGCACGGCAACAGGTGAGCCTCCCAGCGAATCACGCACCGATTCAAGAGAAGCCGGGGACATCATGCGCGCGACATGCTTCACGTCCAGCCGCCAAGGGTGCAGCGTGCCGCCTGCACGGTACGACAGACCCGCAGCCACCGCCGCCTCCAGAGCCTCCAACGCCACCAGCGTGGACCTGAGCCCCAACCTCTGATAGTGCGGCTCGCTGAATCCGCCGTGAGCCGCGTTCGCCTCAGCGCCCACCAGGACATTGGCGCGCATCTGTGCCGTGCCATGCTTCAAGGGATTGTAGGTCTCCGTGGCTCCGTGCCCGTCCTGCGTGATGACGTGGAATCCGCGGCCGGTCGCCCGCGCAATCTTGCGCAGGCTCTCGGTAATATCGGCCTCCGGCTTCATCGTCAAAAACACCGCGCCAATGCGGAACGGCGCAGCAGCAGGGGCCACCGTCAAGCCCTTGATAATCTCCAAAATGGTGGTGGTCTTGCCGAACCCTGACGGCCCAAAAATCATGCTGTGCAACCGCAGAGCGCCCAGCGGAATATCCACAGGCTCACATCCCGGCTTGGACACGCCCAGACGCACCGCCACGTCATCGAGCCGCTGAACGTCCTTCGCGTTTGCCCACTGGCCCATCTTCTTCTTCTGACGTTCCACGCGCGCGTTCACAGCGCGCGCTTCGCGCGGGCTCATAGTGTGCAGCTCCGGCTCTTCATCACGCCATTCAGCGGCGAATCGGCCGCGCCGCCACATGATAAGCCCACCAATGAGCACACCAACACCCACACCGAACGGTGCCTGAGCCAGAACCCAATCACCGACCCGACCCGCGGCGAACTCCCCCAGCGTGGAGAATCCGGCCGCCTTCACCTGCGCGACAACCTCACGCCACGGCAAAAAGTAGCCGCGCACGCCACCGAAGAGCGCGCTCACTACTGCCAGGCCGCCACCGGCGGCACTCACGTGCCACCACGCGGCGCGCTTCTGACCAATCGCCACCGTCAGCACCGCCGAAATCCACACCAGCGGGTTGGACACACCGACCACCAGCACGACAACGCGGCGAATCGCCGCCTCATCCCACCCCTGGCCGTTCGCACCATTGCGACGCTGCGCGTCCTTTTCACTCAATCGTGCGTTCTGGCTCATGACAACAGCCCTTCCTGCTCCACGTTGAACTCTTGAATCTGAATCTTTGGCTTGCCGCCAAAGAACACCATTTCTGAACTGATCGCATCTAACGCTGCTTGCAACCTCGGCATCACATGCGGCGCTGCATAGTATTTCACCGCCGCCACCTTCTCCGACGACAAATACGCCCGCATCAGCGAAACCAGCCGCTTCTTATCCTTGACCGAATGCTCGAACTCCAGCACGAACTTCTGACCATCCGGCCCAATCGCCACCACATCCGGAAACACATTCACAAACCGACCACCTGAATACCGCTTCAACGCAAACTCGGGCTCATCCCCCGCCTCCAGCAACTTGCCGTCCAACCGCCGAATCTGCGCCTCACCCACCACGTCAAACTCCGGATGCTCCACCGCAAAATCCACCGCCAAATCGACCACAACCCTGTCATGCTCCATCTGCCCCAGCCTTACCCCCTTCGGAACAGACCACTCCGCAGCCACGCCCAAGAACTCCAAGCCTTCCCTGCTCACAAAATAGAACAGTCTCCTCGACCCCAGAACATTCTCAGCCTCGACCAACCCCAACTCTCCTAATGCCTTTAACCTCCTCCTTGCAATCACCAAATTCACCCCCATCAACTTAGCTACCTGCTCAGCCATCATCCATGAAAAACCACTCATGAACTTCAGAACCTTCACATCCCTTTCAGTCACCATCACTCATCACCTTCTCTTTCCTTGTCCTTCTTCTTCCTTCTCATCTGTCCCCCTCACCACTAACCCAACCCCTGACCAACCCAGACCTACCACTGCCAACCACCCCCCGCCCTATATTCCCAAACCAGAATATTAGTCACCGACACCTCACACAATCTGAGGGACGAAGGGTGTGTGAGGTGTCGGTGACGTTATGGCGGTTTAAGGGGATTTTACAGGGCGGGGGGTGGTTGGCACAGGAAACACTCCGAAATACACCTAAAGAAACACCCAAAAATACACCCTAGCCGCCGCTCCAGCGGCGGTTAGTTCGCTCCTCAGCCGGTGGTGCCGGCTGCTCTTCATGGCTTGGCTCCTCACCGGAAGTCTCCGGTGCAGGGCGTTCTTCGTCGGTCTTCTCTTCCTCCTTTTTCTCCTGCGGCTTCGGCGCGGTCTTGATAAATTCGTCCGGCGGAACCAAATACGCTTGAGCGGTTGAGACCGCCGGCTGCCTCTTCGAGTACCGGTGCCCGGGAGGTGCCAGCGAAGGGTTGTTGTACTCACTGAGAATCACGCGGCCGTCTTCCTGCACGGCATCAACCCACGCGACGTGACCGGCCTCGCCGATGCCGCTACCCCCGTAGGCACCCCACCATGCGACAGAGTTTGCCACCGGTGTGGTGGAGACACGCCAGCCGCGCGCCACCCATGCGTCGCGCCATTCGGCTGCGTTGCCCAGGTGCGACCCATTGCCGCCGCGATTGTTGCCAATGGGCCAGTTGGTCGGATCATCGCCAGATGCTCCGGCCAACTCGTTCAATTTCCAGCCAACATATGAGGTGCACTCGCCCAGGTAAAAGCCCAACCCGTCCTCGTGATAGATTCCGGGTCCGGGGGTGCGGGCAAGCCACGGGTACGTGTCGCCCGCCTGCGCGTTGCCGCCGGGCGCGCCCGTGCCACATCCAGAGCTCACACTCTGAGCAGCACCGGAGCCCTGGGCTTTCGCTTCACCATCATTCGAGGTCTTACCGGGCCGGTTCACATCAATTCCGGCCTCCTTGATGACAGCGTCCGCCGGTGCCACCGACCGGGCATAGTGGTTCGGGTCTGCGTTCTTCTGCACGGCGTGAATCGCCGCCGTCTCACTCATTCCAGCCCAGCCCGGCACATCCGCCAGGCCACCGCCGCCACGCTTAGGACCCAGAATGAACAACTGCGCCGCGATTTTCGGATTCATCCTCTCCTCGCGGGTTCCCCAGCTGTTTTGCTGCTGCAAAATGCCGATACTAGAGGCGATGGAGCCGTCAGGATTGACGGCTCCATCGCCATAATTGATGTTCTCCAGCGACGACTCACCCATGGCCGCGATAATCGCCAGGCGGGACGCTTGGCCGGAAAAGCCAAGCTCCCGCACTCCCTCATCAATCGCTTTAGCGACCTCCACCTGTGAGGCATGCACGGCGGTGGCTTTGCCGCCGGTGCCACTGGCGAAGCAGTCGCCGGCGTGAGCGGCAGAGCCGGTGCCGCCGAAAATCGCGGCCACGATTCCACCAATCAGACCGCCCACCAGCACCAGGACGGCGGCCACCGGAAGAACGAACTTAAAAACCACGCCGCGCAAAGCGTTCACTGCTGCCAGCTTCACCGCTTCACGAATCATCGGCTCACTCCTTCCCAGGACGTCATCGAGGCATCGGTGACCATCCACTGACCGGAGGTGTCCTCAAGGGTGGTGAGCTCCCAGGTGAGCGTTACCTGCACGTCGCGGTGGTCACGCACGGTCACCTTCACCACGCGAGATTTGCGGAAACTGGTATCAATGCCCTGGTTCTTCGACCGTGGCAACACCTCAGTATGGGTCACCATGAACGGGGCCTGCACACCCACCACTGGGTCTTTGGTGGCGAAGGCGTCGGTCATGGTCACGTCGCTGTACGGTTCGGACCATTCCATCACGCGGGCGGTGTCGTTGGCGCTTTCGCGCCAGCTCCAGGTCACAGCCCACGCGCGCATCACGTCCTCAGGGTTGGACCGGTCGGGGTTCTGGCGTTCCGGTGCGGCAATCGGTACTACGGACGCTTTCGCGCTCGGGCGTGCTTCTACCGCGTTCGGATTTGCTCCCAGGCTGTACTCGCTCGTTGCCGACGGTGGCGCGTCCAGCGCTCCTTGCGCAGCCGCCAGAGATGGACTCGGCGCAGCGGTCGGCTGGTTACCGCCGCGTTGAGTGATAACGAAACCGGCCACCACCAGGAAGAGAAGCAACAGCGCAATCAGTGCACCGCGGCCACGCTTCGGGCCGGAGCCCCGACCCCGCCCGCGCTGGCGCGGATCGGGTCGGGGTGCCCGGGCTTGCCGCTCGGGTTCAATCTCATCAAAAATCTCATGCATGAGTTCGGGTCCTTTCTCGACCAATGGAGGCGCGACGCGGCGTGCGGCTGCGCACTGCCTGGCCCACACGTGAGGCGGTCGCGGTCACGGCGCGACGGCCCGCGGACCTGGTGAGGGACATTGCGCGAATCATGATGAGCTGCGAAAGACCGCCAGAGCCAGCCCCTGACGAATTAACAATCTGCTGCACCACGTTCTTGAGACCAAAGGCCGCAAAGAGCACGAAAATCTCAGTAATGAGCTGCTGGTTCCACTCCACGCCGCTGGTGGAGATGCCCGCAATAATGCTCATGGTGGAGACTAACAACAGCATCATGAGGGCATTGATGACGACCGCACCGACCAAGCGCGTGGCCCAGTTAATAAGCCAGGACCGGCTCACGCCCGGGATAATGCCCAGCGGCAAGAAAAACACGCCCAAGAACAGCAAGAGAACGGCTTGGAACCAGGCCACCAGCGCATTGAAAACCAGTAATCCAACAAGGATTGAACCAATCAGCGCAATCAATGCGCCAAAGAGGACCAAGCCGACACGGCCTGACCAATCGTCCCCCTTGAGGATTTTCTGGAGATGCTGATTCTCGCCCTGTTTGTTAATAATTTCGTTCTCGTAGTACTTGTGCCTGTCGTCGTACTTCGATTTTTTCAGCACTTCGGCACCGTGCTGGCGACAGAGCCCCATGTCACCGCCAAATTCACCAATGCACCACGGCGTCACCACAAAGGTGCGCCAGTAGGCATCTTGCACCTGCAACGCAAAACTTTTTGTGCCGTTCTCTGCGTCATAGTTCGTGTCCCAGGCGAAGGGCTGAGTGCTTGAAACAGGCGAGGAACTCACGACCGTGGAGACGACCTTCTGACCAATGTCACGACCCATGTTCAACCCGCCGGTGAACGAGGCCGGGGAAATCCACAACCCCACGGCAATAACGCCAATGGTAAAGAAGGACACCAGACCGTTGGCGGTGTTCGACTTCTGACGCATCGTGTCGAAATAGGTCACGACCGCGCCCATAGCCAGACAGGACGGAAGCAACCAGCCCGCCAGCTCGCCCATGGCCGATGAGAGCATGGGGGAAATGTCAAAGGCATCTTCAAACGCGCTAGAGCCGCCAATCATGCCGGTCATCAGCCAGCTGATGACCCAGGCGAAGCTCGCCACGGCGATGAAAAGCATGCCCGCTAAGCCGATCATGACGTCCGCCGGGACGTTTCCCGGCGGCTCGGCGGTTTTATCCTGCCAGAACACGAACGGGTCCAAAGCATTGGCGAGAGTCTGACCGGGACGAGCCGGGAAGACTGAGGCGATGCCGCCACCGGCGGCCCAGGCTGCCCCGGCAAACCAGCACAGCCAAAAGGTCACAGAGAAGACCTTGACTGCGCGCTTTGTTGCCGGTGGCAAGGTCGCCCAGACCTGCCCCAGCGGGGAAGCGACCCAGGCCCAGCCCATACCGGCCAGCACCGGGCGCGTGATGAACGCGGCGGCGGTGCCGACCGGGCGCATGATGCGCTGCATCTGCTGCTTCATGGTCAGGCCGCGCATTCCGGGGCGTTCGGACCGCTCAGGGCCGCGCACTCTGAGTTCTTCGAGCCCTTGGCAATGTCGTTCAGTTCGCCGCGTGCTTTCAGCACCCAGCGGCCGTTTTCATTGACCATGCCCAGAACAGAAGGTGTGCTGTCGTTGTCCCCCTTAGGGATCACGACGGCCCAGGCATCCTTGCCCCACCGCACGGTGCGCTTCACACGGTAATTTTCAGAACCACTCCAAGCCGGGGTGCTGTTATCTTCGCTGGCACAATCAGAGCTGTGGTACTTGTAGTTCTCTGATTCCAGTTCGCAACGAACCTTTTCGGTGCCCTTCACCCAGTTCAGAGCTGCATCAGCTGCCGCCTGCTGACCACCATCAGACACACCATGCGACTGCGAACCAGCGCCCTGCTGGCCACAGCCCGCCAGACCCAACACCAACACACCAGCAACCAGAGCTACGTTCTTCTCCATCATGACTCCATCTCCTCTTTCTTCTTCGTCGCGTTCGGGTCCGTCGAGAGCAGGTCTTGAACCGTCTGCGACGGGAACACAAACTGAACTTCTGCCACCTGGTCACGCCAATCACGAACCAGCGCGCGCCCCTTAGCAACCTTGCGAATGTCCGTCTCATCACGACCCAACGCCAGAATCCGCGCCCGCGTCTGCTCCGAAGGCTCCAGGCCCAGAAGCTCCGCGGCGGCATCCTGCTGCGCCCGCGTCGTCAGCTGGAACACGCGCACACCCTGCAACTGCTCCACCAACCCCGGCAACGCGAGAATTGACGTACAATCCTGCGTGTCGTAAACCAAGGAAGTGTTGAACGCTCGGCCCATGCGGGCGATTTGGTCAAGGAACGCGGCACCACCGGTTGCACGCAGCAAAATGTGAACCTCGGGCACGGCCACGGTCTTGCGCATCGCGCGCAGCGCCTTGGACGAGGACATGCCCAGCGCAAACGAGGTCATGCCCTGAATCAAAGCCACCGAAAGGCGCTGCTGAGCGTCCCAATCGCTGAACGAGATTTCAGGCGACGGCAACGACAACCCCGCGGCCTGCACAATCCACAGACCCGGCTCAGAGGACAGGCCCGCATTAGCGGTCGGCTCTCCCATGACAATGCGGCCAATGGGAGTTTTCGCAAGGTCCAGCAAATAGGATGCGAACGCCTGCACATCCGGGTCTCCGCTGGCGGCCATGCGCTGAATCACGCCCCAGGTCGAAGGCACTTCGGCCTCTTCGGCCTCTTCGGTCGCAAAGCGAAGCGAGGCACTGGTGGCGACGTCCGCCTGGCGGCGGTCCTTGGCCTGCATCATGAGCATGGATTGAACCGCAATGGGTGCCTGTGCTCGGCTGAACGCGCGGAACATGTCGGCTGCGCCGGAATGTTCTTCGCCCAGCTCCACAATGCTGGCCGGAATCTTATAGTGCCGGGCCACCAGGGCGGCGCCTCCGGTGTCGCCCTTCCAGTCGAACAACACGGTCCAGGCGGGACGCTCCACCAAATCTGACAAGAGCTCCAGCATCATGGCGGTCGTTTTACCGCGGCCAGAACGGCCACTGTAGAGCGTGGAGGTGGTGTCGCCGCGTTCACCCGCCGAAGAAATCGACGACCTAAACGGCTCCACCGTCGTGCCATGCACGAACCCGGACATGCCGGCCTGCTCATCACCACACCTTGAACCGGCCCAGAAAAACGTGCCGTAAAAGCCGTTGCTGGTCTGGATATGGCTCAGGTCGGTGACGCGCAGCGCGTCACCGGGCAGATTCTCCAGCCACAAGTCGCGCTGCTCGTTCTCGCCACGGGCGACAATGATGTCTTCCTCGCCTAGTGCGTGGGTGACTGCGTCAATGTTCTCTTCCAGCTCCTCCAGACTGGAGGCGCTGACAATCACGCGCGAGGACTGCTCGACCAAGAAAGTTCCGCCTTTTTTAATCTGCGTGAGCAGGCGGGCGTTAGCGGTCTCGGCCTCTTCGACTTCCTCGGGGACCTCTTCGGCTGAACCCTTCGCGGCCGACTGGCGCTGTTCCTTTGCAGTGCGGCGTGCCTCATTCACCATCCTGGCCGCCGACTGGCGCGAAAGGTTATTGAACCTGATCGTGGCATCAGCACGAACCGGCACCTCTTCGGTGCGCAGACCGTAGCCGTCGGCCACCTCGCGAATCTTCGTGATGCGTGAAAGCACTTCGACCCAGTCGGCATTGCCCGGTGCGGTCAGCTCCTCAGGGAAGGAGACAATGGGCAAAATGGCCTTGAACGCCACGAGGTTATCGTGTTCATCGAACAACTCGACATAGTCCGGGTGGGGGACCATTTTTGAAGCCAGCAGATGGCCCAGCGCGGCGCCGCGCACCGTGCCGGTGGCGGGAATCCGCGCCTTGGCGCGGCCTGATTCACGAGAGAGCATCCAGGAAATCGCCTCAACGCTGGCCAATTCCACCGCCAGAGGCGAGGCGGCCAGCACCTTGAGAATCTTTCGAGCCGCCACCATCGCGTCGGCCAGCTCTGAATCACTGACCGGCCCGTGCTGGAAGCCGAAGGCCTTCTCAGTCTTGCGCATCAGGCGGGCCGGCCCGCTGGTGCGCTCTCCCAGGTTCACGCCCAGCATGACGGTGCGGGCGGGCAAGTGCAGCTCATCAATTTTTGAGGCGTAATCGGCCGCCCAGGCCGCGCCGTTGCCCCAGTTCGGGTCATAGTTGCCTTCGACAGAGCGCAAATAGTCTTCGCCGCGGTGTTCGCTCCACATGATGCGAATCATGCAGTCGCTCTCACCGACCGCCTGCAACATGGACTTCTTCACCGAATCCAGCGACTCATCCCAGGCCGCCTCTGCGGCGGTGTCCAGGTTCTGCACGCCGACGGTAAACCACGCCTCCGTGTGGTCCTCCGTGAACAGCAAACCGTCACAAATGAGCTGATGCACCGGCGTGGGCAACGCCCGCTCAGTGTTGAGTCCGAGGGCGTTTCGGACCTTTTCGACCACGTCCATTTTTTATGCCTTCCTCTTCTTCTTGGCGCGGCGGGTAGCTTCCCGCTGCCCGACCGCGTCCAGCTGGTCGCCACCGACCAGCCAGAGGGTCGAGTCCATCGTGACCGGCTCCTGAGAGCCTGCCTGTTTTTTCTGCGGAATAATTTTCTGCACCACAGCCCCCAGAGTTTCCCCAAATCGCACCGTGGCGGGCACGAACTCGCGCGGGTCAGCCTCACGACGACCGCAACGAATCACCGGGCGGTGATTCGTGAAAGCGTAGCGGACCCGAAGCATCCCCTGCGTGAACCGCATCCTGCGCAAGTTGCCGTCTGATTCTTGGGTACCGAACCATAGAAACAGCGTCGGCGGCAGCAGATACGCCATGGCGGTGATTTGGTTCACGCCGTGCAGAATCGAGAACACTATCACCCACCACGCTGGATAGATGATGAGTGCCAGAATCAGGGTCTTTCGGGGAATGCCTTCGCCCAAGTCCACGCCGAGTTTGTGCTGGCGTGTTTCAAATTTCAGGTGCCGCGAGACGGTTTGCCCTTCGCGTGCCATGGTGCCCCCTTAGCCTCCGAACACCAGCGTGCCCAGGTGCTTGAGCAGCGCCACCGCTTGGTCATTAAACCACACGAAAAAGCCAACAATGACACCAAAAATGACGTTCGTGATCAGTCCGCCCCAGTCCCTCTTTCCATAATCTGCGGCTGCGCGAACCACCAGAATGATGAGAATGACGTTGCCGACGATGCCGAGCACGACGTTCTTCATGTCGCTAAAGTCGGTCAGGGCAAGGGGCAGAGCAGCAGCTGCGAGTTCGAACATGTTAAGTTCCTCCGTGAATCTCAGAGATTTTCCATTGGTCAGCGGACGGTCCGCTGACCTTGACTAGCGAGAGAGTGAAAGTCTGTTTGAGCTGAACGCCGTCCTTCTCAAAGGTGACCTCAGCGGTGGCGGTGCGGGTCTTCTCGTCCCCTGCGTTCACCGCCCAGGTGGTGACCTTGGCGGTGCCCCAGGCACCGGCCAGGCCGTGAATTTTCGCGCCCGGTGCGGCCACAGAATCCAGGCTGTCCGAAGTGGCGAAAATGGAGAAGAACGACTGAGCCTCCGGCTTGGTCGCCTGCGTTAGTTCGCTGTCCACCTGTGAGGCGGCGGTGGCCCTGATGGTCGGTGCGGTCGGCACTGCAACCACGCCGGGGGTTCCCACAACGGCGGCTGCGCCGTCGATGACCTTTACGGTCATTTCCAGGCCGGTGGTCTTGCGTGCTTCACCGTCAATAACGTCTACGACGACCAGCACGCGGGCGGTGGATTCATCCAGCACCTGAATTCGCATCACGGTGGGATTCTCCGCCCGCTGTGAGCCTTTGCCGTTCCAGCCCATCTTGCCGTCTGCATCTCCCAAGGTGGAGAAGTAGGGTTTGAGGGCTGCGGCGCGTGCCTGCACGCCCGCTTCTCCTTCTTGCCAGGTCAGGAACGCCACGGCGGCCCGTGAGGCGGTGCCCTCAGCGGTGGCGGCCGGGAACGTTGCCGAAATCGGCAACGGTGCCGCCGCCTGCCGGGACTGGTTGCCCCAAATGATGGTGCGAACACCAATCCACACCAGAAGAATAAGGACGGAAAACGCGAGAATGCGGAAGATACGCTGACCGGGGCTCGGTTTCGTGGGAATTGGGGTGAAGAACTCCGCGGTGTCCTGCGGGTTCTCCCCAGCACCGGGTGCCGGGGGTTTTTCGGCCGGCTGCGCGGCCGGTGCCTGCTCCGGCTTAGTGCCGGGATCAGGTGCCGGCTCCAGGTTCAGGATTTTTCGCACGACCGGGTGATTCATCCATGCCGGAAGCTTCACAGCGGGTTCACCTCACCTTCGGTTGCGGGGGTTTCAGTTGCTGCCGGTGGTGCCGCCGCGCCAGCTGCGGCGGTCGGGTTCTTGCGGCGAACAGTCAGGTCAGGGCCGATATGCTCGACTTCGACAAAGCGCATGGAGCGTTTCTCACCCGTTGCCTGGTCTACCCACTCGGTTTGCCGCCATTGACCGATGACGACGACGGCCGCCCCGGTGGAAAAATTCGCGTCGCGGATTGCCTCGGCTGCGCCGCGCCACGCCTGGCAATTAACCCAAATGGTCGGAAGTTCAACGAACGTGCCGGTTGCGTCTCGGAATTTGTCGCTGATTCCGACGCGGAAGCGGGTCAGTGCGTGCCCGTTTTCGGTGATGCGGGTTTCGGGTTCTGCGGCAAGGAAGCCGCCAAAAGAGGCTGAAAAGCTCATCTGTGAGTCCTTTGTGTGGTGTGCCCCTGAAGCCGGAAGTGTCAGAGAACACAATGATTATAGGTGTTTTTGGGTGCAGTGAATCAGCTCTGCGTCACAGACCGTGACGAGAGGCAAAGCCGCTGTAAGTCATCCACGCACCGGAAGTGTCCACGCCGTCAGCGTGGAGGCGGTTCAGGCGGGCGCGAATCGCGCTCCAGCAGACCGCCGCCTGTTCCTTGTCGGTGTCAGCAATTTTCAGGTCAACGGCGCACTCAGGGCAGACCAGACCGGAAACAGTTTCGTGGTGAACCGGGCACACCTCGACCGGCAGGGTTGCGGCCGGTGCCGGGGCAACAGCGGCGGCGGGAGCTGCGCTCATTGCGGGAGTTGCAGGGGCCCCGGCCAGCAGTTCCGGCTCTTTGGCAATGCTGACGCGAACGAACGCCTGCGGGCGCGCTGGCGTGCTTTTTGCACGGTTCAGGACAACCTCAACGGCAGCACTCAAAAGTTCGTCTGAGGCGCTTTCGGCGGCTTTCAAGCCGCCATGCACCAGCTCTGCACGAAGCTGATTCAGGTTCACATCACGGCTCACCGTTGCGGGCTCAGTCAGCCCGGCGCGTTCGGCGGCGGCCTGTGCCTTCGCAAGCTCCTGATGATGCAGTCGGGGATTCAGCCCCAGCAGGTCGGCATCAGGGCTGGGGTGCAGGATCACACCTTTAAATCCGCGGTGTGCGCCTTCGCCCATCACCGAAAAATTCATCTCGGGGTAGACCTCAGAAACTTTGTCGAGTGCGCGAGTCACAGCTGCGGCAAAATTTCGCTCTCGCCCCGTGAAAGAGCCAAGCTGCGATTGAAGGTTTGCCCAAGAAATGCGGGTGTCATGGCTGATTTGCGGCGCACGGAAGGCCAGCCAGAGAAAAAGGTCGGCGGCCATTGGAGAATTGCTGTGCTCGATAAGGGCACGCCAGCGGCTCAGCAACACCGGCGCAACGTGGCCTGCGGTCAAATAAGAAAAAAACTGTTCCGACAGCTCAATGTGTGAAGGGGTGGAGGGGTCAAAGTCCCCGAAATTTTCATCAGTCGAAAAATGCAGGCGGGCGCGGGTGCCAATGGTGAAACGCTCTTCACTGAGGCTGACAAATCCGTTTCCGCGCTGGTCATGGTGCGTGACCACGCACTGAGTGGCCAGAAGTGCCCGCAATTGGGTGATGATGTCTCGGGCCTGGCTGCGGGACCAATCAATGCCAAGCTCGGTTAGCAAGCTTCGCGCAGAGGTCGGGAGCGGGAAGCTGCGGGACTGGTGCTTAATTGCTGAGGTGGTCAGCCACATCAGCAAAATGCGGGCGTAACGTCCGTAGGGCAGGTGGAGCTGAGGGGTGCCGGAGCCGTCGATGTAGGTTCCGGCGGTCAGATTCAAGCTCACCGAACCGTTTTGTCGGGTCCAGCTGAAAGATTCAGCAGGGGCAATTTCGGTGCGTTTGCGCGGGTCACGGTAGGGCAACGCGCATGCAATGAAAGCAATCGGAAAATAGCCCACGTCTTCGTGAGCGGCGGGGCTTCCTTCGCGGAAAGCGAGAGTGTTGTTAGTGGACTGTGCACTGTTATGTGCGCTAGAATCTTTCACAGGTAACGCCTATCTTGTCTGAAAATGGTTTAGGTGTTCCCGTGGCCCCAAATGTTCACGCAGGAGGGGCCACGCTTATTTAAGCTAACCCTAGCATTTCAAAGGCTCAGTGTCCACCAAACCCTGAGCCTTTTTTCATGTCGTCATCGTCATCTCATCCCCTGGTGATTTCCACACTCCCGCAGCCTTCCCCTCGCGCGTCAGATGATTAATCATCATCATTGGTACTCCCCCCAGAAACAACCGTTTTCCCCCGCCATTTCAAGGAAGAAGAGGGCATCAGGTCGAAAAGTTTCGCTACAAAACCCCCCAAAAATAGGGGTTTCGCTACAAAACCCCCCACCTTTCGCTACAAAACCCCCCACCTTTCGCTACAAAACCCCCCACCTTTCGCTACAAAACCCCCCACCTTTCGCTA
>ERZ773018.646-NODE-646-length-19905-cov-11.541008_pt1 | contig 19905 bp, 26 predicted proteins | sample MGYA00580840_ERZ773018 | MGnify/ENA primary metagenome ERZ773018 (study PRJEB29015, sample SAMEA2738125) | human oral metagenome | biome: human oral; feature: human-associated habitat; material: saliva | place: China | collected 2256 ... | reverse complement strand
AAGCAAAAAATCAGTTATTAAAATAAGCGGTCTTGTGACTGCTTTTTTTGATGCCCAAAATTACCGAACTGCCGGGAAAGCAGGAGAAAGGAGACATGAAGATGTCTGAATTTAAAACGATTGAAACACAGGAAGAGCTAGATAATATCGTGAAGGAACGTCTCAGACGTGAGCGTGAAAAATTCGCTGATTATGATGATCTCAAGAAACGTGTTTCAGAGCTTGAAACTGAAAACAGTGCTTTGAAGTCTACTGTTGAAGATGACAAGCAAACCAGAGCGGGATTAGACGCTCAAATCACTGAATTGCAGGGGCAAGTGAGCAATTATGAAACTGCTAGCTTGCGAACTCGTATCGCTTTACAAAATGGCTTGCCTTATGACTTAGCTGACCGTCTTCAAGGTGCTGACGAAGAGGCATTGAGGGCTGATGCTGAGCGTCTAGCTGGTTTTATGCGTCCAGTACCAGTACCTCAAGCACCGTTGAAAGACATTGAGCCAGAGGTAGGCAGTGGAAAAGAGCTAGAAATGCGACAAATGTTAAAAGAAATGAATTTTCATAAGTAAAGGAGAAGTAAAATGACAGACAATTCATTAAAAACAGCAACACTTTTTAAACCAGAACTTGTTAAAGAAATGATCAGCAAGGTTCAAGGACGTTCCGTACTTGCTAAACTTTCAAATCAAACGCCTATCCCATTCAATGGTGTAGAGCAATTCATCTTCAACCTTGAAGGAAATGCACAAATCGTTGGAGAAGGCGAACAAAAGCAAGCAGGAAAAGCTACTATCACTTCAAAAGTAATCAAACCGCTTAAGTTTGTTTACCAAGCACGTATCACAGAAGAATTCAAGTATATGTCAGAAGCTAAACAGCTTGAGTATCTCGCTCAATTCGCAGACGGATTTTCTAAGAAAATCGCAGAAGCGTTTGATATTGCAGCACTTCACGGACTTGAGCCAAAAGGCATGACACCAGCTTCATTTAAAGACACAAACTCATTTGACGGAGTGGTAACAGGTACTACAGTTACTTATGATGAAGCAAAAATTGATGAAAACATTGATACAGCTGTCCAAGCCATTGTGGCAAAAGGTGGAGAAGTTACAGGTATTGCTATCTCACCAGCCGCAGGTCAAGCGCTTGCTAAAGTTAAAGTAAACGGTGTCGTACAATATCCAGAGTTCCGCTTTGGTCAAAATCCAGACTCATTCTTCGGAATGAAATCTGACGTAAACAAAAACTTGACGATTTCAGGAAGCGCAGACCAAGACCATGCTATCGTTGGGGACTTTGAAAATCGCTTCAAATGGGGATATTCTGAAAATATACCGTTAGAAATCATCGAATATGGTGATCCAGATGGTGCAGGCCGTGACCTTAAAGCCTACAATGAAATCTGTTTGCGTGCAGAAGCCTTTATCGGTTGGGGCATTCTTGACGCAGACGCTTTTGCTCGTGTTAAGGCTTAAGACCTATGGCTTTATACCGTGATACAAAAACGGGCGCTGTAATCTCTTCCGATTCTCTAATCGGGGGAGATTGGGTGCCTGTGGAAGATACGGCACCAAGCGGAGCGGATATGACCGTAGCGGAATTGAAGTCTAGTTTGGATGAATTAGGCATTGATTACGATAAAAGTCTGAAAAAATCCGATTTGGTAGCCTTGTACGAGGAAAACAAGGGTTAAGCTATGGGAAATTTTGCAAAGATTGAAGACTTAGAATTGTTGTGGCGCTCGTTGAAATTTGATGAGCGTGCAAGGGCTGAGGCTCTGTTAGAAGTTGTATCTAATTCTTTGCGAGTAGAAGCTGAAAAAGTCGGTAAAGACCTTGATGACATGGTGGCAGAAAGCGTGTCATTCGCCAGTGTCGCCAAGTCTGTCACGGTCGATATCGTGGCACGAACCCTCATGACCTCAACAGACCATGAACCAATGACTCAGGTATCTGAAAGTGCCTTGGGTTATTCTTTTAGTGGTTCTTACCTTGTCCCTGGAGGCGGTCTCTTTATTAAAGACACCGAACTCAAAAGGCTTGGTTTGAAGAAAAAACAACGATATGGAGCGATTGAAATTTATGACCTACCTAAAAGGAATCCCTGTCATTTTAGTGGACAAGGTAGAAATTGGTAACGACGATTTCGGTCATCCAATTCATCGTGATGTTGAGATTGAGGTTCAAAATGTATTGGTTGTCCCAACTTCATCAGAGGACGTCATCAATCAAATGAATTTGACTGGGAAAAAGGCGGAATATACACTCGGTATTCCCAAAGGAGATACTAACAAATGGGAGAACCGTGAGGTCAAGTTTTTTGGTCGTAAATGGCGGACGATTGGCATCCCTCAAGAGGGAATTGAGTCAATGATTCCATTATCTTGGAATAGAAAGGTTATGGTTGAAGTTTATGAGTGATATGAAATTTCAATTGAACTCGGCTGGCGTGTCTGCCTTGCTACGTTCTTCCGAAATGCAGGGTATTTTGAGAGAAAAGGGGCAAGGAATTGCGAACCGAGCTGGTGAGGGGTTTGAATTGACCGTATCGTCAGGGCAGAAGCGTGCCAATGCAAAAGTTAGTACGACTGACATCAAGAGCATGGCTAGAAACAAAAAACATAATATTTTACTGAAGGCTATGAGATGATCGAATTAGTTATAAAGAAATTTTTAGACGGACAGTTAGATGTTCCGTCTTTTTTTGAACATGAACCGAATATGCCTGAAAGTTATGTCATTTTTGAAAAGACGGGAAGTGGTGGAAGTGACTACGTTCATTCTGCTACATTCGCTTTTCAGAGTTATGCGCCGTCCTTACAAAAGGCTGCTGAGTTAAACGAGAAAGTCAAAAAAGTAGTTGAAAATCTCGTCACGGTTAACGAAGTTAGCGGTGTGCATCACAATAGTGACTACAACTTTACAGACACGGAAACGAAGCAATATCGCTATCAAGCAGTATATGACATTAATTATTTTTAAAAAGGGGGTGTAGTTTTGGCGCCAGAATTAGAAGCGACAGAAGTAAGAACACCAAATGCAGAATCAATAGGAGGAAAGAATATGACGACTGCATCAGCATCAAATGTAACGGCTGCAAAGCCGAAAGCAAGTGGAGCAATTGCAAGTGCACCACTAGGTACATTATTACCAATTGATTCAAAATCAGATTTAAATCCAGCATTTAAATCGTTAGGATATATCTCGGAAGACGGTATCACTAATGAAAACTCACCAGAAAGTGAAGAAGTCAAAGCCTGGGGTGGACAAACAGTCTTGTCTTCTCAGACCGAAAAGAAAGATACCTTTAAATTTAAGTTAATTGAAAGTCTTAATGTAGAAGTCCTCAAAGAAGCTTATGGTGCAGATAATGTTACAGGAACTTTATCGACCGGGATTACTGTTAAGGCAAATTCAAACGAATTACCAGAGCACTCATTGGTAATTGATATTCTCCTAAAAAACAAAAACTTCCAACGTATCGTCATTCCTCGTGGCAAGGTGAGCGAAATTGGAGAAGTTAGATACAAGGATGGTGAGCCAATTGGTTATGAACTAACTATTACCGCTTTACCAGACGACCAAGGAAATACACATTACAAATACATTCAAGGAGCGTAAAAAAATGAGTAAAACATTCAAAGGGGAAACGAAGTCAGGTTTTAAATTCGAAATTTCTGAGCGTCGTTTAAATAACTATGAATTGTTAGAGTTGATTGGTGAAGTTGACGAAGGGAAAGGTCAAGTCTTTCCTAAAGTTGTAAAACTTTTATTCGGAGATGAGCAAGCCAAGGCTTTTAAAGACCATCTAAGAGAAGAAGATGGCATCGTGCCAAATGATAAAATGGCAGATGAAATCAAGAGTGTTTTTGAATCAGTTAACGGCTTAAAAAAATCCTAGTCCTCGCTCAGATGATTAATTTGGACGAAGATGCCCTTGTCTGTGACTTGGCGGAAACCTACCAGATATACGACTACAAACAGCTACCTTTAAATCAGGTGGCTGTTTTTGCGTATGGTTTGCGCGACGATTCACGGATAAAGCAGATCATGTCTGACCAAATCGTCCCTCTTGAAACGACGTTACTTGCAAATATCGTAGACAGGCTGTCTCTTTCTTTGTGGTTGCAGACAAAAGATGGACAAAAGGGTGTCAATCGTCCTGCATCAATTGCGGATCAATTAATTAAGAGAGATAAGAGTGAGAATGACGAAAAAGACTATCTCGTCTTTGAATCTGGTGAGGACTTTGAAAACTATCGCAAGGCTTTACTTGCGAAAACAGGAGGTGAGGAATAGTGGCGACCGAATTAGGAAAAGCCTATGTACAAATCATTCCGTCTGCTAAGGGCATCAGTGGCATGATTCAAAAGGAAATGGGTGGTGAAGTTGCCTCTGCTGGCGTTAGCGCAGGCGAATCCCTCGGATCCAAAATGATGGGCGCTGTTTCAGGAGTTATTGCTGCTGCTGGAATTGGTAGGGCAATCGGAGCATCCATAACTGAAGGGGCAGCACTTCAACAATCTATTGGCGGTATTGAGACGCTTTTTAAAACATCGGCAGGAAAAGTAAGAGGCTACGCTGAAGAAGCGTATAGGACTACAGGACTTTCTGCAAATAAATATATGGAGAATGTAACAGGATTCTCAGCAAGTTTGTTGCAATCTTTAGGTGGAGATGTCAATTTAGCAGCTGATGTTGCTAACAGGGCAATGGTTGATATGTCGGATAATGCGAACAAGATGGGAACATCTATGGATAGTATTCAGATGTCATATCAAGGGTTTGCCAAGCAGAACTACACCATGCTGGACAACTTGAAGCTAGGTTATGGTGGTACGCAACAAGAAATGAAGCGCTTGATAGCGGACGCAGCTAGTTATAAGAAAGAGCAAGACGAGCTAAATGTTTCTGTAAAAGATGGTGACATGTCATTCGGGAACATCGTTAACGCCATTTCTGTAGTTCAGAAAAAGTTGAAAATTACTGGTACAACTGCAAATGAGGCTTCAACCACTTTTACTGGATCATTTGAGTCTATGAAAGCAGCTGCTCAGAACGTTCTTGGGAAGTTGTCTTTGGGTGAAGATATTCAACCTGCACTACAAGCTTTGATGGAAACGACATCAACATTTCTTTTCGGAAACCTAATTCCGATGATTGGAAATATTTTGAAACAAATTCCTAACCTTATTTTAGGAGGAATTAAGGGTGTTTTCAGTGGAATCTTTGGCGAAGGTCTAGGAAGTATCATGGGTGGTATCGTTACCGCTCTTGGTTCTGCATTTTTAGCTTTTAAAGCATTTTCGGCAGTCTCGGGATTGCTATCTGGAATACCTGCTGTCTTAACGACAATTAAAACAGCAGTCACGGGTCTATTTACTGCTATGAGTGCCAATCCAATTGGAATTGCAATCGCTGCGATTGCTGCATTAACTGCAGGCTTGGTTTATTTCTTCACTCAAACTGAGATGGGGAGACAAATCTGGCAAGGCTTCATGGATTGGTTCTCTGGTGTGTGGCAGTCTGTCGCACCAGTCTTGACCGAAGTTTGGAATGGTATTGTTGAAACAGCAACAACCGTCTGGAACAATATGATGGCTGTTGTTGCTCCGATTATCCAAGCAGTTGTTGATTTTATTAGGTCTGTTTGGGACGGTATTTCCCTATGGTGGACTGAAAATCAAGGTTTGATTCAACAAACGTTCACAACGGTTTGGAATGCTATCCAGACAGTTATTCAGACGGTTATGCCGATTATTCAATCCATTATTGAAACCGCAATGAATATCCTTGCTCCTTTCATTGAAGCGACGTGGAACAATATCTGCACTGTAGTAACAACAGTTTGGGAATTGATTAAGATTGCTATTCAGACGGCTATGGATGTTATTAGTGGCATCATAAAAGCTGTGATGCAAGTTATTAATGGTGACTGGAGCGGTGCTTGGGAAACTATAAAAGGTGTTGGTGAGGCCATCTGGAAAGGATTGTCTGCTGCAGGTAAGGCTATCTTTGATGGTTTTGCTCAGATATTATCTAACATCTGGAATACGATCAAATCTGTCGCAAGCAGTGCTTGGGAAGGGTTGAAATCAACTGTCTTAGGTCTGATTGATGGACTTGTCCAAGGCGCTCAGAGAGCATGGGAAAGTATGAAGCAAGGTGTTAGTGACCTTGTAAGTAATGTTACGAGCATCTTTGATGGCATTCGAAACATTGACCTATGGTCAGCAGGTAAGGCTATTCTTGATGGATTCCTAGGCGGTTTGAAATCTGCTTGGAGTGCAGTTACTGACTTTGTCGGTGGTATTGCTGGTTGGATTGCGGATCACAAAGGTCCGATTGAGTATGACCGTAAGCTCTTGATTCCTGCTGGTAATGCGATTATGCAAGGTTTGGATAGAGGGTTGCAGGACCGTTTCAAAGGTGTTAAGAAATCTGTCAGCGGAATGGCTGGCGAGATTTCAAACGCATTTTCAAATGATGATTTTGGATTGAGTGGAACGCCTACCATTGCCAAAAATCTTGAAGCAAGTTTGGCTATGCCAAGCGCTCAAATCGAGGCAAAAGACAGTCAAACCGTGTCTGAGATAGCGATTCTGAGAGCAAGTATGGAGAAGATCCTTACTGCTATCCTTGAAAAGCCGTCAGATACTTATCTGGACGCTGATAAAATTTCAATGAGCGTCTACCAACGCCAAGGTGCGATTTATGCTAGGGAGGGAATTTAATGGAATACATGATTATCAATGGTTTCAATACTTCAACCATTCTTAAATGTGTGGTGACCGACTTTGGCGAGGTAGAGGCTGCTAAACCTAAAGTCTCGGAAACAGCTACCCTGTTTGGAGTTAACGGGAATTACCGTGTCTTGGACGGTGCTTATGAGAGTTATGAACGAACATTTGCATTTTATCTTCCAAGGACGGTAGACCCGTCTAAAATCGTTGAGAGATTCCAACCAAATGATAATACGCTAGAGTTTAGCTACCAGCTAGGCTCTTTATTTTATGCTGATTTTGTAAGTGCAAAATACAAGCCCCAAGGTATGCACGGCTGGAAATTAGAAATCAAGCTGAGTATGCAACCATTCCGTTATCAGAAAAATGTTGCTCCTCTTGTCTTTACCGCAAGCGGTAATGTCAACAATCCAGGCTCTGTCTATAGCGAGCCTGTAATTGAGATTGAGGGGGACGGAGATATTTCTTTAACTATCGGAAGGACAACCATGCACTTGACCATTAGACGAAAAGTGACCATTGATTGTAGGCATAAGAAGCAGAATATCTACAATGCAGATGGAGTGGTTCAAAACACTTTACGAAAACGTGGAGGATTCTTTGAATTGGCAGTAGGTAATAACGGTCTGGTCTTTACTGGTGCGGTTCGTAAAGTCACAGTTCGGCCAAATTGGAGGTATATCCTATGATTTATCTTACAGAAGGCAACACGCCTTTAAATGAGGCTTACAATGACGAAATAGTCCAGGAACGGAACAATACCTATCAACTGACCTTTCGCTTTCCTACATCGGATCCCAAGTGGGAATTACTGAAAGAGGAAACTTTCTTGACTGCAGATGACCTTCATGGTGAGCAGGATTTTTATATTTTTGAGGTTGAAAAGCAACAAGGATATATCCAAGTCTATGCCAATCAGGTTATCAGCCTGTTAAATAACTACATCGTCAACTCTATCGATGTGGATCGTGTCAGTGGGACGAGGGTATTGAGCGCATTGGCTGGCAGTATTACCAGAACCAATCCCTTTTCTTTTTTCTCGGATATTGACGACAGGCATACGCTCAACATCAAGGACAAGAATGCTATGGAGGTCTTGGCAAAAGACAAGCACTCTATCCTTGGTCAGTGGGGCGGAGATATGGTGCGAAATGGCTACAATTTACGCTTGTTAAAAAATGGCGGTTCTGAAAATGAATCGCTTTTTATGTACAAGAAAAACCTGTCTAGCTATCAGCATAAGACCTCTACCAAATCGCTGAAAACTCGGATAACCTTTAAAACAACCGTTAAAGGCGAGGGAGAAAAGGCACCTGACGTCGATTACGTAGTGGTGATTGATAGTCCCTTGCTTGGGAAATACAGCCAAATATATGAAGCAGTCGTTGAGGTCAATGACCAGAACGTCAAAGACCAAGCTAGCTTGATTGAATACGGTAAGCAGTATTTTCGGACGAGTATGTGCGACATGCTGGAAGATAACCTTGAAATCTCGGTTGTCGGCCAGAGCGATGTAGCGGTTCGGATGTTCGATGTGGTCAGTATCTACCATGAGTGGTACGGTCTTGATGTTCGTAAGAAGATTACGAAATATACCTATTCGCCAATGGCAAAACGCCTGAAATCAATTGGTTTTGGGATATTCCAATCCAGTCTTGCGAATGCGATCGGTGGGATTGTAAATGATGCCGTTTTGAATGAAAGCCGAAATCTGCATCAGATTTTTGATGAACGTTTGAAAAAGGAAATCGCCAACGCTGACCGTGCGTTTGATGCTGAGTTTGCCAAGCGTGAAAAAGATATTACTGACGGTATCGAACTTGCCAAGGCCAAGGCGGAAGAAGTTAAGCAAGAGATTTCAAATGAAATCGACAAACGATTCCAAAACTTCGATAATGCTTCTATACAAGAAGCCAAGCGCAGGGCTGAAGAAGCCTTGCGAAACGCTGGCGCAAGTACCCTGCTTGCACAGGAAGCTAAGCGGATTGGGTTGGATTCTGTTGCCAAACTTGAAGAATTCAAGAAACAGACTACGAGCGCTCAGACGGCTCTGTCGGGTGATTTAGATGCTCTGAAACGGACTATCGCGAGCGATATTCGACCGAAGCAAGCCCAGGCTGAAGCTGAGATTGCCAAGCAAGTTGAAGCACTTAACAAGACCAAGAATGAGTTGGCTGGTGTGAAGTCAGCGCAAGCGACGTATGAGGAGACAACGACGCGTAGGCTGGCAGAACTGACCAACTTAACTAATGGAAAGGCCAGCAAGTCAGAGCTCACACAGACAGCTGAGGAGTTAAAAAGTCGGATTGCGACTGTGCAGGTCGGGGGTCGGAATTATATCCGAGGGACAAGACGCATGGCGTTGGCTAACGGATTGTGGACATCAGGTACCTTTAGACCATCAGGCGTTGGGACAGCAAAGACTATTGATGTATCAAACAGTCCAGCGACTGGATTTGATAAAGCAATACGTCTTACTTCCAGCGATGCTAGAAGTCATATTGGTATCGCACAAGATGGCTTTTTTATTTCGCAAGGCAACTACACGATAACTTGTTGGGTCAAAGGTAAAAGGGGTCAAAAAGTCAAGCTGCAAACTTATTGGCAAGCCAATGATAACTCTGGTATTTCGCCCATCTTCACTCTTTCAGACGAAAATTGGACAAGACTATCTTTTACAAGTACAAGGGATATAGCTGGAACCGTATCAATTGGCTATGTATATCTCGTGAATGCTGATGCAGGAGAATACTTAGATGTCCTTGCACCCCAGTTGGAAAACGGGAGTTTAGCGACAAGTCCGAAAGAAGCTCCCGAAGACACAGACGGCCAAATCTCAGCCGTCGAATCAACCTTTAAGCAACGGGCCGATTCGCTCGAGGCCGGTGTAAATCGTCTGACTGAAGGACTCAGAACCAAAGCGGATATCAGCACACTCAATGTGACTGCTGAGAATATTAGGCAGTCTGTGAAGAGTCTTGAGACAGACACGCAGAACAAGCTAAATCAGAAGTTGAGCCTGGCTGAATTTGAGGTGCGAGCTGGTTCTATCCGACAAGAAATTTTGAACGCAACCAAGGACAAGGCAGATAAGACCTTAGTTGTAGCTGAAGCTGGGAAATTGCGAGAAGAATTTTCAAAAATGAAGGTGGGTAGTCGTAACTATGCTGAAGACTACGACTTTTCAAGAGGACTTTGGCACTACAACCAAGGTGATAACAGTCCTCGAGATTGGACTATCTCAAACGGAGAATATAATGTAAAAGGAACTACGAAGACTTGGAAACAGTTGCAAATCCATTCGAAAGAAGGAAGTCAAGCTTCAGGTAAGAGTTCGACAGCTCTTCTCGATTTAGAGATCGGCGAAACCTACACACTTTCGTTTCAAGGAATTTGTTACTCTGGTTCTCCAAACGTCTGGGTGTCATTAAGAGCTAATCGAACAGCACCTGGTAATCCTGAGATTATATCTGGCAATTTCAACCTTACGTCTAGCTGGCAGACTTATCAAGTCACTATACCAGCATTGACCAAGCCTGATAATTTTGACTTCTGGCGAATTATTCTTGGTTATAACGAGATTGGCCATGTAGCCTTTCGTAAAGTTGAATTGACCAGAAGTTCGACTCGTATAGATGCGGGTCCTGCTCCCGAAGATGGTAAGACGGACCTTGTCGTTGCCAAGTCTGAATTTCAGAAAACTGCTGAAGGTCTGTCTGCTAAGATGACGGCAGTTGAGCGTTACGTCAATCAAGATGGCCAGCGACAGGAAGCATTGAGAAGATACACTCGAGACGAGAGTACACGACAAGCGACAGCAGTCCGTGAGCTTGTGAGTCGTGATTTTGTCGGTAAATCAACCTATCAGGAAGATGTGAGAGGTCTTGAGCGTAGGTTTGAAGCGATTACCAACCCACAAAATGGATCGATTGCTACTCAGATTTCCAAATACAAAACAGCAGTAGATGGTAGGTTCGCAGATATCACTTCATTGATTGCTGGTAAGGTCAATCAGACTGATTTCCAGCGTGTTAAAGAAACCAGCCTGCTCTATGAGCGTATTCTGGGCAATACTGAAAATGGAATTGCGGATAAGGTTGCTCGTATGGCTATGACAAACCAGCTGTTCCAGATTGAGGTATCTAAGAATGAAGGTCTGAAAACCGTTCAAAGACAGTTAGCTGACTCATGGTCCGTTCAAAACATCAACTCTGCCGGAGACATCATCTCTGGAATCAATCTAGGCGCTGACGGTCGCAATAGATTTATAGGAAAAACATTTCATATAACTGGCGAGACCTTAATTGATAACGCTGTTATCAAGTCGGCGATGGTTGATAAGCTGAAAACAGCCAATTTTGAAGCTGGTTCGGTCACGACTACGATATTAGACGCTGAAGCGGTCACGGCTGAGAAAGTGAGATTTGACGATGCGTTTATTAGGAAAATGATTGCAAATGAAGCTTTTATTAACCAGCTGACATCTAAGCGAATTTTTGCGACAAAAGTTGAGTCTGTCATTTCTAGCTCAACTGTTTTAGAAGGTTACAAAGGTTGGATTGGTGGCTTCCAACTCGGGACGCATGATTCAGGTTCTGGACGTTGGCTAACTGGACGCAATCACTTCTCGGTTGGAATGGGAAATGGCGAAGGTGGCGATGAAACGACTGCTTTGTGGGTCAACTGGGGATATAATTGGAGCGAAGCTGGATACTATGCATGGTATGTCAAAAATAATGGTAAGATGTATTGCAAAAATACTGCTGAATTTTGGAAAACACCAATCATACATGGTGATCTAAAAGTAACTGGCAATATCATTTACGACGGAGGAACGTGGGTCTATTCTGATAAATATTCAAAAATTACCCCTCGTAATGGCTATCTTTACCTCTACTATAAAGATTCAAGTTATGACTGGATTCCTATGAACAAAGAAATCTCAGACCGTCGTTATAAATCCAATATTCAAGATAGTCAAATTTCTGGTCTAGATGCTATCAATAATTTAAAAACATATAGCTATCGCAAAGAATACGATGGCAAAATCGAGGATATCTCTTGCGGTATCATGGCTCAAGATGTTCAGAAATATGCCCCTGAAGCATTTTTTGAAAACCCTGATGGTGCATACTCATATCGCACATTTGAATTGGTACCTTACTTAATTAAGGCCATCCAAGAATTAAATCAAAAAATAGAAAAAATGGAGAAAATAATAGCATGAATAACAACATGGACGCAGTAGTAAATCAGTTAACACTTGATTCACTGACTCAAAAACTAGCAGTCAGTGAGCAAGCATCAGCTAAGAATGAGGCTCTTTATTTGTATGCAGCAAGCGAATTGCACACGATGACAGAGGTTCTAGAATATGACCCAGCTCTAAAAGAATTATTTGAAGAAGTGAAAGGAAAAATGACAAATGGCAATTAATAATTATGAACTAGCAAGCAAACCTTATACACGAGGATTTGGAGATAATATCAAGACAGTAGTTGAAATTCGTTTATCAGAAGGCAATCGTTACAGTACGAACATGCGCGAACTTTCAGGAGATCGCACAAGTGAACCAGAAGATGTCTTGATTCAAGATGTGCTGGATATCTTAAAAGCCGAACTAGATCCAGGCAGCGCCATCGTCAAAACACAGGCACAGCTTGAACAGGCTAATCAGAAGATTGCTCAAAATGAGAGTGGACAGAACAAGCTTGCAGCTCTTACAAATAAAATCGATAAAGTAGTGCGTGTCATGGCTCAAGATTCTATCATGGGGGAAAAAATCGCCTACGGTACAACCTACAAGGAACTTGTCGAACTCTTCCCACTTGCTGAAGTTGGGAAAGTTTATGAGCCTGGTGCAATCTTCGCAATCGAAGACCCTAACCACACTGAAATCAATGGAGAAGGTAAACGTATCTTGATTCAAACGAATCAGTCATTTACTTATCAAGGAGAAACCCTTGCTCAACTTGAAGGAACACCGTCCCAAAATGGCCTTCTAGCAATTTGGAAGTGGGAAGGTCAAAAGAATGGAAATGATCTTGAAACTACTCGAGTTTCTGCACAGTAGATTGGAAGTGGTCTGATTGGAATTACTAGCATTTCTGGATAAATTGAGTCCGATTCTAATCGTGATCATTCCTAGCTATTTCTCCTTCAAAAGCACTCAGAATACAAAAGAGACTGACAAGCAAATCAGTCTCTTATCTGATAAAATTAGCGCTATTGAAAAGACAGTCTCGAATGTTGAGGCTATCGGCAAAGATAATAGCAAAGATTTGAACGTTATTGGAAAAGGTCTTCAAAGATTACAACGTTTTCGATTGCAAGAAAACCTAAAAAAAGCCATTAGACGAGGCAATACCAATCAGCATGAGATTGAAGAATTGTCTCGTCTTTATGAAAGTTACGTGGAACTTGGTGGCAATGGAGCCATCAAGGTACTGTATGAAAAATTTCTAGCATTGGAAATTGTGGAGGAAAATATAAATGCAACAAATCAATGAAATTTTACTAAACGGTGCTATCAGCATCCTAGTCATCTTGCTAGGCATCGCAGTCAAGTCTGTTAAAGAATACCTCGTTCAAAAAGGCGGAGAAAAGACAATCAAGATTGTTGAAATCCTTGCTAAGAACGCAGTAAATGCAGTTGAGCAGGTTGCTTCAGAAACTGGGTTTAAAGGCGAAGAGAAGCTGGAGCAAGCACGAACTAAAATCCGTGCTGAACTAACTAAATATGGTATCAGCATGACTGACCGTGATCTTGATACATTCGTTGAGTCAGCGGTTAAGCAGATGAACGATGCGTGGAAAGGACAGTAAGCATGGATATTGATAAAAGCAGATTAAGAACCAATCTTCCACAGGTAGGAGAACAACCCTATCGTCAAATTCATGCCCACTCAACAGGAAATCGAAACTCAACAGCTCAAAATGAAGCAGACTATCACATGCGTAGACCAGCTGATTCTGGTTTCTTTTCCCACGTCGTTGGGAACGGCCGTGTCATGCAGACGTGGCTAACTGACCGTGGAGCGTGGGACGTAGGAGGTGGCTGGAATGTTGAAGGATATGCACACGTTGAATTGATTGAGAGCCATGAAACTCAAGAAGAATTCATGCGTGATTATAAGCTATATGTTGAATTGTTACGCAATCTAGCTGATGAAGCAGGAATTCCCAAAACTCTTGACTCTGATAGCCTTGCAGGCATCAAGACACATCAGTATTGTACGTACAATCAGCCACGAAATGCGAGCGACCATGTGGATCCTTATCCTTATTTGGCCAAATGGGGTATCAGTCGTGAGCAGTTTAAAAAGGATATTGAAGGCGGTCTGTCTGAAGCTGGATGGCGCCAAAATGCTTCTGGCTGGTGGTGGGAGGAGTCAGACGGCTCTTATCCAAAAAACAGCTGGAAACAAGTTAATGGAGAGTGGTTCCGATTTGATAATAGTGGCTATTGCTTAATTAACCGTTGGTTCTTTGATGAAAAGGACTGGTTCTATTTAGACAAACGTGGCGCAATGGTCACAGGTTGGATGTTCCTTAACCATCGCTGGTATTTCTTCAAGTCAGATGGCCGTATGGCTACAGGTTGGGTGAAATATCGCGAAACGTGGTACTTTATGGAAGAAAAAGATGGCTATATGTTATCTAAGCAATTTATTAAGTCTGGAGATGGTTGGTACTATTTGAAAGCAAACGGTGAACTACACACGGATCCTGAATTCAAAACAGAACCAGACGGGCTTATCACCATCGTCGATAAACCGAAAGAAAACTAAAAAATAGAAAGAAAAATTGAATTAATAATACACTAACCGCAGGCTCAGGCTTGCGGTTTTTTTGTTTGTCTGAAAATTGACTTGTTGACATCAACAAATAGTATTAAATCGCTTGATTGCCAATTTTGTTGATGCCAACAAAATTGGTCTGGAAGTAGTTTCAGAATAAAAAAGTAATGATTTTTCACTACTTTTTTAATTTTTTACGAATAGGTAAGTAAGGAGAATAAATAAATGAAGATTTTAAATATTGAATTAGCAAATGTAGAGCAGACTGATTTGGGCTTTGAGCATTGGGTAGATGTGACTTACACGGTGCCGATTTTGAAAAATGAATACACGGTCAAGTTGTTGCTACTCTTTGATTTTGAAATTGAAGATCCTGAAGTGATTGAATATCTGGTCAACGCTTGGAAGTACCGTGAGCTGGTCTTGCATTCTGTGAGGATGTATGAGATGGAAAAGAGCGAGAGTTTTACTATCCTTGATTGAAATGAAAGATACTAAAATTACTTAAATTCTCCATAAAATTTTGATGCACTCAGCCGTGACCCGCACCTTGCTAATTAGTGACCGCACCACGCTTGCTTGCATCTCGTAGTCCATTTTGTAGATATCGCCTTTTTTCAGGATTCTACGCATATCCTTTTTCTTTTCCTCGAGCTTAATCGCAGGATCATTTTCCAATTCATTTTCCAACCTTGAGCGCAGTTCCAGGAATTCAGCCGACTTTTCTTGTAGTTGCTCTAGGGTTATGCGATTGTCAATGTAAAGGTCGTTTAACCTGCTTATTTTGCCCGTCAGCTCGTTTATTTGTCTTTGGTAGGACTTTCGGTCTATCTCGTCTTTCTGCGCCTTAAATAGCCTCTCAAAGCTCTCTATATCGACTTGTAGCTTGCTAATTTCTTGCAAGACATAGGCTTCTATGTCAGCTTTGTGATAAAAACCTGAGTCACATTTCTTGTTGTCGTTGTATGTAGTGACCCCCTTAGTTTTTCTTGGATGTCTTTGATGGCACTCATATTTTATAAACCTAGAGCCGTCTTTTCTAATCATACCCATCATGATTTTTAAAGGAGCACCACAGTAGCCGCATTGAGCGATACCTGAAAGCATATACTTTGCCTGAAATGGTCTAGGGTTGACATTCTCAGCTGCAGTCCTTTGCCTGATTTTGAGTTCTTCCTGAGTCTTGTCATAGGTTTCTTTTGAGATTATAGGTTCATGATTGCCCTTGTAGATTTCTCCTAGGTACTGATTGTAGCCACAGTAAACAGGGTTGTCTAGAATTTGTCTAATAACTCGGTAGCTCCAAGCGATTTTTTTAGGATATTTCTCATTGAGGTCATCTCTTAGCTTAGTGATTGACCTACCTGATAGATAACTCTCAAACATGAATTTGACGGCCAATGCTTGAGCGTGATTAACGGTAACAGTTCCAGTTTCTTTGTGATAGTCGTAGCCGTATGAAGTCTTAGCCCACATCATGGATTTTCCAGCTTTAGCACGCCCTAGCTTACCAAGCTGCATTCTTTCCTTGATTTGTTCACGCTCCAGCTGAGCGAACACGGCCAACAGTCCAATCATGGCTTTACCGAATGGAGTAGAAGTGTCAAAGTTTTCTTGAAGACTTAAAAACTCGATGCCGTTTTTTATAAAGACTTCCTCGATTAAATAGAGCGTATCTTTCTGACTTCGACTTAGTCGGTCTAATTTATAGACTAGGACTGTATCAAATTTCTTTTTTTGAGCATCTTTTATCAGTTGTTCGATTGCTGGACGGTTTGTATTGGATCCTGAAAACCCGCCATCGGTATATACCTTGTACACGCTCCAGTCTTTGATTTTGCAGTAGGCTTCCAGTTTGTCTTTTTGTTCCTCGATTGAGTATCCTTCCTCTGCCTGATAAGAGGTTGAAACCCTGACATATATAGCCACTTTATTCGTTGTTTTCATTGTAGTACCTCTTTCAAAATTTCCTGAAAAATGATAAAATGGGTACAAGAAAAAGAGCTTTTTAATGCTTTATTTCTTGCCACTAGCCTCACGCTCTCGGTCGCCAAACTTCTGAGCGCGGGGCTTTTTTTGTTTGAACTTTTTCCATTTTGGAAACTGTTGGATTTAGACTAAAATCATACCATTTGCATCAGGCGTTTTAAACAAAGCCAATACTCCTTGGAATAATCCAAGGATGACAGGAATACCAGTCCATGATAGAAGTAGATAAAAAATTCCCTTGCTGCTATATCCTGCATAGAAATGATGTGCACCGACTCCACCTAAGAATATAGCCAATAATACATACACCCATTTATTTACATGATGTAGACCTACTGCAGTCGTTTGCGTATTCACCACTTGCGACTGATTTTGGACAGCGTTATTTTCGTTGACGATATTGATATTGATTTTATCATCCTTCTTATTGTCTTTTTTCATGACGATAATTTCTTCGTCAACTTTGTGAACTTCAACCTCATCTCCTAGTTGCGGAACAAAGTTTAATTCAGATGAATTTACTTTGATGTATTCTTCATTATGTGCGATAGTAACTTCTGCGCCAGTTACTTTAACGATTTTAGCCATTTTAATTACTCCTTTTATTTACTCTTGTATTTCTTTTGAAATTTTATTCCGCTCTTCTAAAAGCTCTATGATTCTATCTAGTTTCTTAACAGTCTCGTTTTGAGCATTCACTAACGCGCGTGACATTTTCACGTCGGCTACACTGAGAGCTTTCATGCTCTCGTTGTGATTATTTATATTATCGTTTGCGCCAAAATTATAGGTGTTGGTGTTCCCATTGCCACCAGTAAGACTGTTTACGCCGTGATTGTCGCCCAATATTATGTTGTTTGATTTGCTAAAGTCCCCATCAACTAATGTTTCTGGGCTTATGTTTAAAGCTCTACAAATCGCAAATACCGTCTCAGCTTTTGCATTCAACACTCCCCGTTCAAGGATTGAACGGACTGTTGTATACGGAATTTCATTTTCGATTGAAAAATTTCTCACGTTTCCGGATTTTATTTCCATCATCTCTTTTAATTTTTCTTCAACTTCCAAGAGAAATACCTCCGTTTTGTTTTGTTTACTATATGATACTACAATAAATTGTATATGTAAATAAAAAAAGTTTAAAAAATCGTATTTATTTATTGACAATGTACGAAAAATAGTATACACTGAAATCATCAATTAAAGAAAGGGGCCGAAATGAAGAATATCGAATTAGTCAGAAAAGAAAAGAATGTAAGTCTTGTTGATATCGCTGATCTTCTTGGCGTTAGATACCAAACCGTCCGAAGTAAAATTAACGGGGATTCTGACTTCACTTTCGGAGAGACTGTTGTAATTAAAAAAACGTTCTTTCCGGAATATGAATTGGAATACCTTTTCAGCGAGCATCAGACACCGACTTAATTTTTTACCTAAATATACGAAAATTAGTATATTTTAAACAGAAAGGAGAAAGAATGGTTGAAAATAAGCGAAGTCAAAAACAATGCTTTTTATCAGTTTCCTCAGTGGTTGCTGGATAAAAAATACAAAGGCTTGAGTTTGAGGGCTAAAGTCATGTATATGCTAGTCTTTGACAGACGTACATTGTCGGTCCAGAATAAATGGCACGACAGAAACGGAGAGGTATTTGTTTACTTCACTATTGAAGAGTTCATGGATAAGCTATCCTGTAGCCGTCAATCAGTAATAAATGCGAAGAAAGAACTGAGTGACTACGGCTTAATCAGAGAGGACCAACAAGGAGTAAATAGACCTAATCGTATATATATCAACGGAAGTCTAGAAAATAGACTTCAAGAAGTCCAAAAATTAGACTCAGGAAGTCTAGAAAATAGACTTCAAGAAGTCCAAAAATTAGACGGAATCAAGACTGATAATATCAAGACTAATATATCAAGACTAAATGAACCAGAGGGTGCTGGTGATAACTCTTTATTTAGTATAGAGGACGCACCACCACAAAATGATTTAGGAATTGCTCACGATTGGATTTTTTCAGAGTTCGGACGATATCCAACACCGTTTGAAATTGAGGACTTGAAAGCATTCTTGCAAGACCATAGCAAAGAGGTCATTAAGTTAGCCATAAAGGAATGTGTTGGGAACGGTAAGCCTTATTTCAAGTATCTCAGTAGCATCTTGAGAGACTGGAAACAGAAAGGTCTTGTCACGGTTGAGTTAGTCGAGAACAGGCAGAAGCCTAAGCGAACAGGTAGGAAACCAGGACGTCTAACGCTAGATGATGACGGCTACAATCCACGGTACGGATTTTAGGGGGCATATATGAAATCAATAACAAGCAAAGAATTGCAGGCACGAGCCTTGCAGATAGAAACCCTTTCTAAACAATGCGACAAGCACCCAGGAGTGTATCTGTGGCGGTCGACAAACCCTTGCACAGACGTTACGCAGACCTACTGTCCAGAGTGTACCCAGGAAGAAATCGACCGTCAAGCTGGAGAGTTGCTTGCTGAAGCTGAAGCACAAATTCGAGACACACGGTCTTATGCCTTGTTTTTGAAAGAGAGCATTATTCCTAAGGATTTAGAAAATGCCACAATCGGGAATTTTGAAATCCATACAGAACAAGACGCTGCAGCAGTCAATTTTGCTAAACGCATCACGGCTGACTATGTGAAAGAACGATACAGAGGGAATACGATTATCAGTGGTCCTCCGGGCGTTGGCAAGAGCCACCTTGCTATCGGAATAGCTAGAGCACTAAATGACAGTTTTCAAAAATTTCAAATAAGAAAATCGGTGTTATATATCCCAACAGTCGAACTATTCGACAGGATCCAAGAGGCTTTCGCATATAAAGACTCAAAATGGGAACAACGAAAGACAGTTAAATTTCTACAAAATGTCGACATCTTGGTTTTAGATGATTTAGGGAAAGAGTCGAGCGTTGGTCAAGAAATTAAACAAGGCAGTATCTGGATGCAAAAAATCCTGTATCAAATACTCGAAAACAGGACCAATACAATCTTCACAACAAATTATGGGAGTAAACATTTAGAGGGGCTTTACGAGAAGAGCCTTGTCGACAGAATTATGAAAGGAGACATGAAAAGTAATGCCTTTAAATTTAACGCAGACACAAACTCAAGAAGGACAATTGTCTAGCGAAGTTGTAGAAGAAAGAAAGCAAATGATTGCTGATTTTGAAAATAAATATTTCAAATTATCAACCTTGCTTAAGGATAGGCTACTGGTCACGACCGATGAGAGATTCACTCGTAAATTGGACGAAATGACCTACTATGCTACAAATGGTAGCGTGTATACATTCGCAAAATAAAAAAGCACCTGACGGCAATCAGGCGCACAACAAAATTTTTCTAAAGGAATTAT
>ERZ773018.644-NODE-644-length-19918-cov-6.247495_pt1 | contig 19918 bp, 18 predicted proteins | sample MGYA00580840_ERZ773018 | MGnify/ENA primary metagenome ERZ773018 (study PRJEB29015, sample SAMEA2738125) | human oral metagenome | biome: human oral; feature: human-associated habitat; material: saliva | place: China | collected 2256 ... | reverse complement strand
ACACTCCAACTTAGGTTTCTCTGCACCTTTATTCATTCCTGCCATATAGCTGAATTCACTCTCCTTTTTAATTAATTATTATTTATTTTCTTCTCCATCATTGAAACCTTTAGTGTTTCTATCATAAAATGCTAAACCACTACCTTGTTTTATTGTAGATAAGCTTCTAGCAATAACATCCCTATTTAATACAGATATGATTCTATTGATTGATTTTACTAATCTACTAACCCCATCTGTTAAATATTTAACATTTGAATTTTCATTTATTTTACTAGAATTATTAGATAAATCTTTCATTATCTTTTCACTTCTATATACTAATTTGTCTGTTTGATTCAAGAATTTTTCATAATCAGACATATCCTTTTTAGTAAGTATAAGAAAATCTGGTAAGTTTTCATTTAATAATTCTTTTAGTTTTTCATATTGAGTATCCATTTCTTTAAAAGTGTCTAAATATTTATCTTCTTCAGAATCTGCAACAACACCATCATTAGCAAATAATTTTTTAGACATTGATTCATAATCACTAAATGATTTCTCTATTTTATCTAAATATGCTTTTAAGCTTTCATATATTTTAGCTGTCCTGCTTCTGTTATCTGAAACTGCTTGTTTTACTAAAAGCTGTCTTTTCAAAGCTCCTAAATCACCAGTTAATTTTCTTTTAATTTTTGTCCATAAAAGAACTACTTTTTCTTTTATGTATTCATACATTTTCTTTATCCAATTTTTGAATCTTGTGAATATACCTTCTTTCTTTTCACTATCACCATCTGCTTCTAGTAATGGTATATTAAAGTATCCAGATTCATATAGATATTCACCACATGATTCTATTAACATATTATTCATTTATTTTCTCCTTTCAAAATATAGCTAAACACTATATTTTACTAATTGATTTGATTATTTATAAGTTGTAGAATACGATATTTATAGGAACTATTCAATACTAAATATGTGAGGTGAAATAAATGATACTTAATAATGGTCAACAACAAGCAATTTCAAAAGCTTGTAAGTGGTATAATGATAAAATATCACAAGTATTTGAAATAACAGGACCAGCAGGTTCTGGTAAGACTACTATTATATCAGAGATTGTAAAACAATTAGGATTAGAAATGGGTCAAGAAGTTATATTTATAGCTTTTACTGGACAAGCATCTTTAGTATTAAGACAAAAAGGTTTACCAGCATTTACCATACATAGTACAATATATGATTTAGTTATGAAACCATTAGTAGATGATAATGGAATATTTCAATTAGATAATGTAGGTAAAGTGATTAAAGTACCTAGATTTGAATTGAAACAAGAGTTAGAGAATACTAATATAAAGCTAATGATACTAGATGAAGCATCAATGGTATCTGAAGAAATAAAACAAGATTTACTATCTTTTAATATACCAATAATAGCTTTAGGTGATTTAGACCAATTACCACCAGTAATAGGTAATCCAGGTTTCTTAATAAATCCAGATATAAGATTAACAGAAATAATGAGACAGAATGAGGGTAATCCTATAATATACCTATCAGAACTAGCTAGAAATAATGAAAATATACCATTAGGTAAATATGGACCTAGGTGTTATGTTATTTCTAAAGAAGAATTGACTGATAAGATTATATTATTAGCTGAAGGTGTTATATGTGGTAAGAATAGGACTAGAAACGATTTAAATAGATATGTAAGAGAAGAATTGTTACAATATACTGATATAATACCACAAATGAATGAGAAAATGATATGTAGAAAGAATAATTGGAATTTATCAATAGATGATTATTTTATGGTAAATGGATTACAAGGCATAGTAAAACAACCAATAGATAAATCTAGAATGAATTCAAGTAGCTTTCAAATGGATTTTAAACCATACTTCATAGATAAATTCTTTTCAGATATAAAAGTAGATTTAAAGTACTTATATGATACATATAATGGTAAAGCAGTAAATAAAAATATATCAAGTAAATTTAATAATGGAAACCTTATGGAGTATGCTTATGCTATTACTTGTCATTTGTCACAAGGTTCTCAGTATGAGTCAGTATTATTATTAGAAGAAGTATTAGATAGTAGAACCCATAAAAATTGGCTATATACTGGTATTACTAGAGCACAAGAATTTTTAATTCTAGTAAAGTATAGAAATAAATACTATTAAACATAAGGATAAATTAAAAATACTAAAAGAAAAGGAGTGAGAGTCAATTGACAGGAGCAAATTTAACTACAATAATAAATAAATTAGGTAAAGAAAATATTGTATCATTCGCTTGGCAACCATCTGGAAATATAGTTGTTAATAAGAAGAATAATGCTTGTTTTGCTATTAAAGGAGAAGAAATATACTTCGTATCTAATGCAGAAAATCATATTAGTGACTATGGGTATAAACATGGTATAAGAGTAGATGTTGTTGATATATCTTCTTTATCTACAGTAACAGCAGTATTTCCAGTAGAGAAAAAAGCTGATTTAAAGACATTAGTGCAAAATTTAGGAATATCAGATGCTGAAATAGAATTAGCTATAGATAGTGTTATTATTAGAAATAAATATTTCGATAAACCACTACCACAAGTTGAAGAAAAGCAATATAATATCCCTAATCTTATGAAATTCGCATCTGAATGTATTGCTGAATTAGATGGAAATAAAATTAAATTAACTACACCAAATGCTGGATATATAGATAGAGATGAAGTAATGAAAGAAACTACTATATATATATTTGGTATATTTGGTGGAGTAGAGATAGCTAAAGCTAAATTAACTGTTACTAGTGATACTAATGTATATGAAACAGCCGATTTAGATTTATTTGTTAAAGAGAAGGATAAGTATATTGGACATGAGTTAAAAATAGGAATTCAGTTTGGAAACAAAGAAAAATTACCTATGATATGTGGACCTTATGATACAGGTAAGAAAATTAAAATTAATTAATAATTTAACTATGTTTTAATATATATATTATATCAGTGAATTGAGAATATGAAAAGCTCAATTACATTTAAAATTTAAGGAGGACAAGAAATGTCAGAAAAAGTTATCACTTCTAGTATTGATACTAGAGCAAAAGCAAAGGAATACTTATTAAGTAAGAAAGGGATGACAGCTAATATCTTATCAATAAGTGATGAGCAAATGGCTGTATATCTATGTGACCACATGAACCAAGATGGAAGACTAGCATTAGTTCCAGCTAAAGGTGTAGATGGTAAAAATATGGGTACAAGAATGTATTGTCCAATCTGTAGACAAACTATGGACATGTCTCCTGTATCAACAGTAGATTTAGCTAAAGCTAAAGATACAATCATGAATGCTATTCAACAAATAAAATCTTTAGCTAACTTAAGTGAAAGTTCAGCTGTGACATTTGCACATGCAACTCACTTAATAGTACAACTTGAGCCAGTGTACAGAGGAGCATTAACAGCTGGAAAGAGCAATAAAGGATTTACTGACTTTAAGAATGGTAAATTCAAAGGTAATGCAAATGGAGATAACGGAGTAAGTAGATTTCTTAATAAGTATGCAAAAGTACCTAAATAAGATTAAGCATACTTTTAGTTAAATTTATTTGCAAATAAATTTAGAAGGTAGAGATGTAATAAATCTCTACCTTTTATTATTTTTTTATAGGAGTTGGAAAAAATGAGTTATGATAAGGACAGTATAAAAGTCGGATTAACCGACATGTATAAACTTAGAAGAGTGCCACAAATGTATGGTCCTCTGTCAGATAAAGGATTTGTACATGCTATTAAAGAAGTAGTACAAAACTCATTAGATGAAGCATCAGCAGATGAGATAATGAAATCTAAAAGAATAATAACCGTAGATGTTTCATTTGAACCAGATATAAATTTAGTAGTAATTGAAGATAATGGTAGAGGTATTCCACCAGAAAGAATACTTAATGTATTAACAGAATTACATACTTCAGGAAAATCATCTTTTAATGATGATACTTCATATGAAGGTGCAACAGCAGGTGCTCATGGGGTTGGTATTAAATTTACTAATGGAGTATCTAAAGAATTAGCTGTATCAGTCTATAGGGATGGACAAATATATTCAATGCAATTTAAAGAAGGTGAACCTATAACAGATTTAATTACTACTAAATTTCCAGATAATATGGATAAAAAGAAAACAGGAACTAGAATAGCTTTCACACCAGATAAAACTATATTAGGAGAATTTGGTGATGTTGAAGATATGCTAGAAAGTATGTTAGAAGAATTAGCATATATAACTAAAAAGACTGTAGTTATAAACTACACAGTCTTACATAAAGGACAGGTAAAGAGTAAGAAATCATTCTCTTCTGAAAATGGATTAGCAAAATTAATGAAGAAATTCTCTAAAGAGATAGGAGTTAAAACATCTATACCATTCAAACAATTTGATTTTGAAGGGGATAAAGATACTTCATATAGAGTACTATTTGGTTATAGTAAGGATATATCAGGATATGATATTTTATCTTTCTGTAATAACTGTAGTACAGTATCTGGAGGGTATCATGTAGATGGATTTGTTGATACTTTCTGTAAGTTAGCAAAAGAGTATGTAACAAACAATCTATCTGAGAAAGAAAAGAAAAATCTAAATGTTACTTTAAATGATGCTAGAGAAGGATTAGTTGCTATTATTGTTTGTACTCACCCTAGACCATTATTAGAAGGACAAATAAAAGATAAAGTATTACAAAAAGAATTCATTCAAATAGCTAAAGACTTAATAGAAAAAGAGTGGGAAAATCTAGTACATTCGGATAAATCTTATATGAAATCATTATTTGATTTTATTAGAAATACTGTATTAGTAAAGAATAAAGCAAAAGAAATGAAATCGTCCTATCTAAAAGAGAAAGATGATGAATCTACATTCTTAGGTACTAATGGTAAATTAGTAGCAGCGAATGGTGACAGTTCTATTCCAAAAGAATTATTCTTAGTTGAAGGAGATTCAGCTATGGGGTCAGCAAGTTATTGTAGAGATACTAAATCTCAAGCAATATTCCCTGTAAGAGGTAAGATAAAGAATACTATAGAAGACACTTTAGCTAAAGTATTAGAAAATGAAGAGTTAAGAACATTAGTAAAAGTACTAGGTACTAATATAGGACCTAAGTTTGATATTAAGAAATTAAATTATGATAAGATAATAATAATGACTGATGCTGATGTTGATGGTATGGCAATATCTTCACTAATATGTACATTCTTTACTATTCATATGCCAGAAATAGTTACTGGTGGATATTTGTATAGAGCAGTACCACCATTATATTCATTTATACCTAAGAATAGTAAAAAGGAAGTTTATTTAACTACATATTACGAATATGTAAGTTATATAGAACAAGCAATATCAGAATACTATACTATTTCTAAAAATGGTAAGGATTATACTTCAGATGGAGTAAAAGAATTATTAATAATGAATAAGGACTATAAAGATGAAATAGATAAAATAGCTATAAGATTATCATTAACTCCAGATATGGTTGAAGATGCTGTATTGTTGTCAGATATGACTACAAAAGAAAAGGAAGAATTCTTAAAGAGAAAACACCCATATTTGAAATTAGATAAAAATAATGATGGTGTTGAATTTATAGAAGGTATTTCAGATAATCAATATCAATATGTGGAGTTTGGTGAAAACTTCTTTACATATTTCCATAAAGCTATTGAGTTAATATCTTTAAATAATTATTCATTAGATTTTAAAGTAAATGGTAAAGACTACACTTTATACAATATGCTTAAATTGTTTGAAGAGTTTAAACCAAATGATATTAAGAGATATAAAGGGTTAGCAGAAATGAATCCTGTAGATTTACATAGAACTACTATGAATCCAGAAAATAGAATTTTAGTAAGACTAACAGCTAATGATATAAGTGCATCATTGAAAAGATTTAAAGCACTTCATGGAAAGACTGCTAGAGATATATATGAAAGAAAGAAATTAATGGATGACTTTAAAATAACTAAAGATGATTTAGACAATTAGAATTGTATTTAGTTATATATTATATTATTGGAATATGTGTAATGAAATAAAACTGTCGTTTTAAATCCTTCATATAATATAGATAACCTAATTACACATATTCCTATTATTTTTTATACTTGAAAGGAGAGTATTATGGAAAAACCAATTTTTAAGAAAATTACAGAAGAGGAAAGAAGAGTAACTAAATTCCATCAATTATTTAAATATCAAGAGATAATGGATGATTTAGCACAATCAACTAGAAAAGATGGTTGGTCACCAAGACAAAAAACTATAACTGATGTTTGCTATGCACTACAAGATGAAATTTGTGAATTAACTAGAGAACTTCCTAGTTTTATGAATTTTAAAGTATGGAAGAGACATCAATATGACCAAAATAAAGAATTTTTAGAATTTATTGATATACTATTCTTTACCTTTACATTAGTTAATTATATAGGTGAAGCAGATTATTTAGATACAGAATTTAGAATAAAAGAATTATTCTGTGCTAATAAATTCAGAGATACTATATCAGGTAAAGAAAAAGCTATTAGTGATGATTTAGATGTAAGAACTCTTATAGACTTAGTAAGATGTCATGTATCTGAAATATCTATAATAGCACAAGTACAAAGTAATAAAGAAAAAGCTAAAGCAGAAGACATACTAATACCAGAATATAAATTAATGAGAAGCACATCTATAGAAACTCGTCTAACTAAGATATTTGAACTATTAGGAGAAATAGGTAATAAATTAGGATATACATTAGAGCAAGTAGTAGATGGGTATATAGATAAATATAATCAAAATATAGAAAGAATTGAAAAGGACTGGGCTTAATTATGAATAAAATAATAGATAGAGAGATAACTGAAGATTGTACTAATGGTATGCTAATCTATGGTGCTAATATAAATATAGCAAGAATGGCATCTCATGAACTAGATGGTTTAAAACCAGTACAATTAAGAATACTTTATGCTTGTTATAATGATAAGAAATTAACACCAAAAAGCAATTCAGTAAAAGTTCAAGCTATATTAGGAGTAGTTTCAGAAAAGTATCATCCACATGCTGATGCATATGGTCCATTAGTTGCTATGGGTCAACCTTGGACAAATAATTACCCATTAATACAACCACAAGGAAGTTTTGGTACTCCTGATGGTTTTAGAGCTGGTGCTGGAAGATATATAGAAGCTAAACTAAGTGAATTCTGTTGGGATTGTTATTTCTCAGAATTCAATCCTAGAGTAGTTGATTTCATAGAAGCTTCTAATAAGAATTATGTAATACCAGAGTATTTACCATCTAAATATCCAGCAGTATTAATAAATGGTAGTTTCGGTATAGGATATACTAAAGCATCTTCTATACCACCACATAATTTAAATGAAGTAATAAATGTTACAATAGCATTAATGTTAGACCCTAATAAAGAGATAATATTATATCCAGATTCTCCTACTGGTTGTGATGTAATAGGTAAAGAGAAATTTGAAGAAATAGTAGATACAGGAAGAGGTTCATTTAAATTCAGAAGCACTATCTCAATAGAAGAGGAGTTATTAGTTAAAAATAAAAAGGAAACTTGTTTAGTAGTACACAATATACCGTATAGTGTAAACTATGACACAAGTATAAAACCTAAACTATTAGAATTAATGCAATCTGGGGAATTTAATTTCATAAAAGATGTATTGAATGAAACTAAAGATGGTGTAGTTAAAATAATAATAGTATTAAAGAAAGGTGTAAATCCTTATGTGGCTATGGAGAAACTATATAAACATACAGAATTTGAATCTTCTTATAAAGTAATACTAAATACTATAAGAAACTTCAATGAACATAGTCATAGCTATAAGTCAGTATTACTATCTTGGATAAAAGATAGAAGAGAAATGAAAGTTAGATTAATAAATAATAAAATTATGGATTTGAGTACAAGAGTATTAATTCTAGATGGATTAATAAAGATGCTTAGTCATCCTAAGTTTAAAGAGATAATAGGAAGAATACATGATGAATGCAAAGATAAACAAAGTACTATACAATTCTTAATGGAATACTTCAAAATATCTGACTTACAAGCAGAAAGAATATCTAGTATGCAATTATATAATCTCAATAAGAATCATATAGTAAAATACCAAGATGAGAAAGATTTATTAGAAAAAGATATAAAAGATTTAATAGCTTTAAGAAAGAATCCTAAAGATATTGATTTAATGATTATATCTGAATTAAAAGTAGCACAAGAAAAATATGGCAGACCTAGACAAAGTAGAGTTCTAACTACAGAAGAAGCAGATAATATTGTACCAGAAATAGAAATGTCGATAGCAGTATATAAAGATGGTACAGTAAGAACTTCTGAAGATGTTGATAAAATTAAACACTATAAAGCAGATAAACTAGTAGGTGTAATAGATAGTGTATCTAGAAAAGATGACATTCATTTATTTACAGCATCTGGTAATATGCTTAGAGTACCAGTAGAGAAGATAAGTGATAATACAAATCTTAAAGACCAATTAGGATTACATAGTAATGATTCTATAGTATTTGCTTGTAATATAAATAGGCTTATAGAGAATGATTTTAAATATTTAGTATTTATCACTAAAGATGGATTAATTAAGAAATCAGAGATTAATTTGTATGGTGCGATTAAAAATACAGCATTGATGTCAATAGTATTAAATGATAAAGATACTGTAGTACAAGTAATAGCTTGTAGAGATAATGAACCTAAATACTTATTATATTCTGAAAATGGTGATTGTTTAATTATAAATGTAAATACAATCAATACTGTTGGTAGAATGGCTAAAGGCGTTATAGGTTTAGCATTAGAAGGTAAGGACAAATTAAAGGATATTGTAGAATTAACTAAATATGATTCTCATTTAGTTATAATAACAGAGAAAGGTCATATTAAGAAAGTATCTGTTGAGACATTACCATTTAATGATAGAAACGGTAAAACATCTTCACTAGCTACTTTATTAAAAGGTGATAAAATAAATAATGTATTACCAATAGATAGTAGTGAGGATAGAGAATTGACAGTTACTACAAATAAGAATACTTATACTATACCATATAAAGATATTCCAGAATTGACTCGTAAGAGTAAATGTGAGAAAGTATTTAATATAGGTAGTACTGAGTATGTAGTAGAAATGTATTAAAATATGTGAGTAACTGATATCAGTTACTCACAATCATATTTAAATAAGGAGATAATAATGAATTGGAAAGAATTATTTAATGTACAAAATGCAGTATTATTAACTGCTATAACATATATACTAAGAAGTATAAGAGGTTCATTTATAAAATTATACCAATTAATAATGAGAAGATTTTCTATGAGTATTATAGTAGAAAATAGTTCAACAAGTGGACATTTATTAGAATATATTATAAAATTAAGCAAATATCCTAAGTCTACTAAGATATTAGATAATAATATACTATTTATGCAATATCTATCAAGTATGAGTATTGGTTGGGGTTCATATATTATTAGAATGGATAAAATGTTATGGATAACTATAAATTCATCGACAAAAGATAATTTAAACAATTTGACTACAATAACCACAATAAGTTTTTATGGTTTAGGAAGAAAAGAATTATTTGAAAAGATAAAAAGAAGTATGTTACCTAATGATACTTCTAATTTATATAAAATAATATCAGGTAGTAATGGTTTAAATAATACTATACATGAACCAAAAACAAAGAAAATGGTATTTGGTAAATTTGTGAAAGATGTAGATGCTGCAATAGATAAATTTATTAAAAATAAACCAATTTATGAAGAATTTGGTAAAAAGTATAAATTAATTCTATTATTATATGGACCACCTGGAACTGGTAAGACCTCTATAATAAAACATATTTTAAATAAATTAGGTAATGATACTGTATATTATATAGACGGATTATTTAGTAGAGGTAATAGGTCAGCCAATACTATAGCTGGGATGATAAATGATGAAACAATTAGAAAAGATAAACCTCAATTATGCGTAATTGAAGATATTGATAAATCAATATTGAATTTAGGTGATATAATGAATAAAGGTGATGTTGATGAAAGATTTTATTCCGATCCTGATTATAACCATAATCAATATCTCTTAATGCCAGATGAAGTTGAGGAAGAAGCACTGGAAACTGGAGAGAGTTTAATGGATGCTAGGATAAGAATAAGAGAAGAGATTGAAAAATCGAAAGATAATCCAAATAATCCTTTAGAACCAGATGAGAGATTAAAATTTGAAGGCTATAATATTAATAGACTGATGCAATTATTAGATAGTAATATAAGTCCTAATAATATGATACTTTTGATTACTACAAACAATCCACATTTATTACCTAAACCAATGATGCGTACAGGAAGAATAGATTATAAAATAAAAGTAGATAATTTAACTGAAGATGAAGCTTTAGAAATGATTAAATATTATAAGGTGGATTTAAAATTAGCTGAAAGAGAAAGTTATAACCCAGCAGAATTAGAAAGACTTATATTTGATAAATTAACAGACAAAAATGAGTAGATAGGGAATCCTATCTACTCTCTTTATTTTTTTATTCTTTATATATAAGATAAATGTCTCTCAATGAAGTAGTTCCTTCTTTAAGCATACATTCTTTAACACTCTCTAATTCCTCTTGTTCTTTTTGTAAGTAATCATAGCCAAATTCAAAGTCTCTATTATCAGCAGCATAATTATATACTTTTAGATATCTCTTTTGGATTAGCATCCATATCTTGTATGTTAATGGTCTCATCTTACCAACATCAGAAGATATGTCTAATAAGTCATCTAGTGCTTTCTTTGTACCTGCTAAATTTTCTTCTAGAGATTTTCTTTGTAGATTATCTATATTTTTATTATTTTTTAATTCATATTCAAGGTGTTTTTGAATATTTATCAATCTATTAACCATTGTTGGGTGACACCACATACCAGCTTGTGTTATTGTGTATTGTAATCTTTGAATACCTTCTAATATACCCCAACCAACATTAGATTTTAGCATTATTTTTTCTATTTTAGCTAGACCAGATGCAGCAGGTGCACCATATCCAAACATACTAGGAAAGTTATCTGATTGATTTTCTAAGTCAAATGCTTTTATAGTTCTAGTTTGGTCTGCTGAGAATATTAATGGGAATTGTAATGCCATAGCTTTCCATAATTTATTAGTAACAGTGTTTGCTATACTTAATAATAATCCAGGTACTTTAAATCCTACTGATAAGTATGAGAAAAATCCAGATCTTTTATCCATACCTTCATCTCCCCAATATAATTTAGCTACCCAGTTTAATGATTCTCCTATTTTCTTAGTAATATCCCAAGAACCTATAGTGTTCCATATTCCATTCATTGCTTGGTTTATAGTATCACCTGCTTGTGTGCTAACTGTTTGATTGATTGTTCTGTTTATTAATGATAGTACAGATGCTCTATATTGCGATAATGTTGCTATAATTCCAGGTATTTGTTTTTTCATTAAAATGTATTTTACTTGTAATTGCACATCATTAAAATTATGACCTATTTCATGTAGAAAAACACTAAATACTTCATCACATTCTAGTAATCTAAACATGCTATGTGATAATACTATATATCCACTAACATTATACTTAGGATTTATCTTAATATAGTCTTTACCTACTAAGAATAAATCTTTCTTATACATATCAACTATAGGCATAGTAAATGCATTTATTCTAGAAAGATTTTCTATTTCTAAGGTAAAGCTACCAAATCCAAACATATCACATACTTCTTGTTTAAAATTAATATAGTCAGGGTTATCATTTGCTAATACTGATATTTCATCATTTTTTAATTTATTATAAAGTATAGTCCAATATTCATGTAATTTCTCTATTGGTTTAGGACCTATGAATTTTTCATTTAACACTGACAATCCAGTACTTTCATTTATTTTTTTGCCTTGCTGACTATTTTGAATCTCTCTATAACCTCTATCATAATCTCTCTTAGAAGCATCTGATTCGTATTTGTCTCTTAATTTGTTATTCATTCTATTGTATATTCTAATACTTAATGGTGATTTATTTATATCTGAATTTATTTTATATAAATTATCTAATACTTCTTTACAACCATTAAGCATTTTTGTTAATTCTGCTCTTTGTTCTTTTGTAATAGTCTTGTTATTCTTTAATTCATATTCAGCGTGTTTCATAAGAGTAGTTACTCTAGCATATTCATTTGGGTGAGATGTTACTGTCATTCTATTTAATAAAACAACACATCTAAGTATTTTAGTTTCTAAACCATTTGTAGATTTCATATTTCTATATATGTCGTTAAATTTTAAAAAAGCATCAGATAACTCTTTACTGTATCCATAGATACTAACAAAGTTATCAGCATTGTATTCATTTTCTAAGTTCTTATAATATTGAGCCCATTGAGATTTTATCTCACCACTATTATCTTCAGTTTGTCCTTTAAGATTTCCTCCAACCATATAAGTTATTAGTCCTATTGGTAATAATATTGGTGACATTAATATATGTACTATACTATTAAAGATACCAAAATTATATGTATCTTTCTCTTGTTTATCTGCAATATCTCTCATTTTTCCATACCATTGTCTATATTTTTGGTATTCTTTATCATCTTTTATTAATCTATCAACTTCATCAAAATAATCTTGTATATATGGATTATATGCACTTGAACCATCTCCATATATATTAGATGCACCTAAAGCACTCTTAATAGTATTAGATACTTTATTTACAACACTATTAAATGCTCCTAATGTATAGTCTATCATTTTTTGTAATCTGCTTCTAGTAGACATGTAATGTGCTTGTAGTAATACATTATTGAAACTATGTCCTACTTCATGTAAGAATATAGCAAATGATTCTTCAGCAGTTAGTCTCATTATTAATTCCGAATAGAAAAAGAAAAATGTGCTATTTTTATATTTAGGATTAATTTTTATTATTTTATTATTCACTATAAATAAATCATTTAGCTTTTCTAAATCCTCATCATCAAATCTTATTGGTAAAGTCATAGCATTTACATCAGCTGTAGGTATTACAACTAATTCAGTTCTATCAAAACCAAATAGACTAGATAACTCTTTCTTGAAGTCTAAATAACATTTTTCTTTTAAATGTGGGTCATGTGGATGTGATTTAATAAAATCAGTTAAATCTTTCCAATGACCAAATAATTTATCAGTAGGTTTCTTACCGATAAATGCTTCATTCAATATTTGTTCTCTTGTTTTATTCATATATTTATTCTCCTTTTCATTAATATTTTTATTACCAGATTGTTTAACACAAGAAATTTCTATAGCTCAAACACACTTATAAAATAGGAGGTGTTTGTAGATGAAAGAATTCTCTACATATATGGAAGACCATATAATGAAATTACTTAATACATCAAATATAACAGTTATAAATAGATTAATACATTCATATATAGATATGAATAATGAGATATTATCTGAAGCTGGTTTATATAAACTAGTATTCTCAGAATTAGAACAAAATAAATTATTTAGATTATTTAAAACTAGCTCACAAGAAATAAAAGCAGAGGTTAAAAAGAGTAGTTATATAGACCCTAAGTGGAATATAGGAGCTAACCCATACAATTTATTAATAGGTGCTATAATAAGAGCTTTATTAATTATAGATGAAAAGAAATATCAAAAAACAATAGAGAATCTTACTACATATCTATTATTAAAACTATATCCGTCTAGATTTGCCAACTCATTCCCTAATGGAGTTATAAGACAGGTAATGGAATATACTGTAAACCATATGTCTTATAAATTTGCTTTAAAAGAAGCAGGTACATTATTAGGAGCAGTCAAAGCAATGGCTTTACCTTTAATAGAAAATTTTAGAGAAAGGTTAAAGAAATTAGATGATAAGAATTTAGTAGACTTCGTAAATGATGCTCATAATAGAATGAACTCATTTGTTAAGAAGATTGCTGAAGTTTACTATGAAGTACATAAGAGTGGTAAATATTTAAATACACAACAAGACCAAGAAGATGAAGATACTATGGTAAAAGCAGATAATGTACAATTTATCATAAATAGAATACAACTAAAAGTAACAACACAAATCAATGCAAATGGAGTAGAACATAAATTAGTTAATAGTGCTGCTTCATACAATCAAATATCAGCAGCATCATTATTAGTAGCAGTAGACCAATTATATAGAAAGAAAGTAGATGAGATACCGAATATGGTAGAATTGATACTTTCTGTATATAGTTTAGTGTCACCTAATATGACTGAAAGAGAAATAAATTCAAAGAAATTCTTATATGAAAGTATAAGAGTATATAAGAAAAATAATACTAATGATACTAAAATAATAAAAATAAAAGAAATACTAGATACATGGTTAAAAGAGTGCTCAGATTTTTATTTGAAATGTAATAGAGAAGCTACATTAAATAATTTTAAAAGAGCATTATATATGTATTTCTTATTTATAATTATGGTATATAGTGGAAGATAATAAAGTTAGGAGGAAATAAAGAAATGTCAATATTAAAAGTAAAATGTAAACCAGTAGAAAAGGAAGCAATAAGATTTACTAAAGAAACAGTAGAAGAATGTAAAGCATTCTGTAAAGGTGGAATGCATTATTCTCATATGAGAGGAGATTATTATATAATAACTTTAGAAGGTAATATGTATTTAACAGAAGGGGATTATATTATAAAAGGTATAAAAGGAGAATGTTATCCTTGTAAACCAGATATATTTGAAAAGACTTATGATATTATATTATAATAGTGTAGGAGGTTTAAGAATATAATGAAACCAGAAGAATTAAAACAGAAAAGACAAAAGATGATGGAGTTATTATTCAAAACACTAGCTCCTATAGATAAATCAGGCAAGAACAAAGAACTTTATGAAAATAAGTTCGGTACTATGTCTGATAAGCAATTTGAAACATTCTTTAATAATTTTTTCAAAGGAAAAGATAATTTTATATTACAATTTATTCCATTTGATAGTGAACCTACAATGGAAGATGCAATGAAATCAGCTAAAATACTAAATTTTAGCTTTAATGAAAGAGTATATTTGAATCACTTTAAAGAAGGATATATGTCTGACTTTGAATGCATGATATTACCATTAGGTATTAAAAGATTACAACAAATGATAAATAAAAAGAATAGTACTTCATTTACAGCTACTAATAGAGATAGTAAAACAGGACAAGTTATAAATGAAGATAAGAATGCAAGAATATCAGATGTAGAAACAGCAGCAATGATGGTTACTGGAATGAAAGATGTATTAAAAGAGTTCTTAGGACCAAGAGCAGATGATATAGTTGGATATAATGAAATGACTAAACAAATATTAGAAAAAGGTTATGTATCACAAGAAGATATACCAAATGACCCTAGAAATAAAACTACTTTAAATCTAGTAGATGTATATTTCTTAGGTGCTGGTATAAAATCTAATTTGATTACAGATAACCTTATGTTATTAAGTGCGTTAGATAAAGAAACAGGAGTTAAATAAGAGGAGGAATAACAATGGTAGAAATAAAAAAGGATAAAAAAGATGAAGGTGTTAAAGTTATACATGAGATAGGTATAGGAATATTCGGAGCAGATACTACATATGATGTAGATGATAAAGACAATAAGAAAGAAGATAAAAAGGACAAATAGGAGGAAGATAATTATGATATTTTTTCCAGAATATACAACTTACTCTCGTTACCATGGTGACGAGAGTCTTGTAGTCGATTCTAATGAGATAAATATAAAGATAGATGATAAATATAATGAATTGGTAGAAAGTGCAAAAGAAGAAGGTGGAATAAGTGGATTCATTAAAAGAATGTACTTATTTGTAGGTGAGAACTACTATAAAGAGCAAATATATAGAGAATATTGTTCTAAATATTTTAATACAGCAGATTATGAAAGAGCATTGAAGATGGAGGAGTATTTTACAAAATTGAAGATAAATAGACAGCTTTTAGACCCAATGTATAAAAAAGGAATAGTTTATATAGTTTCTTTCTTTATATCATTAGCAATATTTTTATTATTCATAGACAATATAGGACTATTAGATAAAATAGCTAATAGTGGATTTAATAAATACCATGATAATTTTATTAGTGCTAAAGTATTAGAAGATAAGAATAGAGAATTAGAAGAACAAGTATTAGAATTAAAAGATAAAATCCAACATATGGAAGCAGAAAATTTAGTAATGGAATATGAAATCATTAACTCAGAACCAGAAAGTGGAAATATAACTAAATACAATACAAAATCAGTAGGTATTGCATTAGGTAAAGGGGTTAAATTATCAGAAAAGAAAACAATAAAAAATACTAATACAAAGAAACAAGAACAAAAGAAAGCTACTGTAAATAATACTGATAAGAAAACTAAGCAAGTATCTAAAGCAACTAGTTATAATAAGATGATAGTAACAGCATTGAATAGAAATAATAGTCAAATAGATAAGAATGTATTTATAGCATTAATAGATACAATGAGTAAAGGTAATGCTAAGCATAGAGATGGAGTTAGTTATGGTGTAACTGCTATGCCATTATTTGTGGCTAAAGATATTTGGTATACTATATACCCTAATGATATATATAACCCAAAATACTTATATCGACCAGATGTTAATATAGAATTATCAGTACATTATATATCTAGCCTAACAAAAGCATTAGATGGCGATTTAGAAAAAGCATTAGCTATATATGTGGGATATAGTGGTGACACTAAACGAATAATGAAGCAGATAGATACATATCTCAAAACAAATACTGGAAAATCATTGAATTATTATAATGAATTATCAATAAAACAACACAATACTAGAAAACTAGAATGAAAAGAGGATTGAATATGCAAATAACAACTTTATTCAGAGATGAAGATGGAAATCAAATAGAAGACATAGTACAATACACAAAAGATAATATAAAAGAAATAACTGATTATATTATATATCTTGAAGCATTAAATGAAGATATTAATGAAATACTTATTCTAGCTAAAAATAAAGATTTTATGTTAGAATATATAAATCATATAGAAGAAGATATAGATGATAGGTTAAGAGCATTTAATTTCTTGACTACTACTTATCTAATATCTGAAAAGATTAAAAGAAAAGAAAAAGAATATAAGATATTATTATTGAATAAATATATAGAATTAAATAAAGGATATGTAGACAAATTAGAAGAGATTTTAGAAGGTTCAAGGAATTTTGCAATAGATGTGAGTATATTTATGCCACAAATATGGAAAAAGGAATATACACATAATATAGAGAAAAGAGTATATAGATTTACATCTAAAATATACAATATGTTTAAAATAGATAACTCTTCAAAAGATTCAGATAGATTAATAACTAAGACTAATGTGTTAAAGTTATTATACTATGTCTTTGGTAAGGGTAAATATTTTGATGATGTATTATATTATCTACTATTAGAATTAAAAGATAGGACAGATGATTTTGATAGTAGACAAATAATAATATGGAATATGATAACTAATATGATATTAGAAGAATTGAATAATTTATCAGAAAAAAGAATATATAATATTCTTAAAAGATATATATTACACATAGAAGATGATGGATGTAATAATTATCAAAGAAGAATAGAAATATGTAATAATGTAGCTTTAGAAGACTATCCTAGTCTAGCTAAAGTTTGTTCTCAGTTAAGAGAAGAATTCAATATACTATTTTAAGGGAGAGATGATTACAATGGAAGTATATTTTATACATGGATTTTTAGTATATTATCTTGCTCTGATATTTGGAGTAGCATTGATAATTACAATAGGATTAGAGTTATACAGTGATTACACAGATTATAGAATATTAAAAGGATTAATAATAGCACTTATTATATGTGCAGTAATAGTAGTGTATCATAATTTATAAAGGAGATAATAATGGAAGATAAGAAAGTACAGTTACCTGAGTATGAGTTCCAATATGGATATACTGATAGGATTATAAATTTAAATATAAAGTCAGAAGACAATTCAGCAATGAGTATGAAGTATTCATTCATACCATCAATATTTAGAGATTTATTAGGATTAAATAAAGAACAAGTATCATCAGTAATAATAGATGGTATATATGGTAAAGAAGCTGGTGTTATATTACCAATGCATAATGATTTAATAGTATTTGGTGATAGTATAAACCAACCAACAGAATTAATGACAGAAACATATAACTGGATGGGAGCAGAAGGAAAAGATAATACTGAGTATATGGCTATATGTAGAATAGCTAAGAAAAGTAAATATAGCTTTGATGAATATCAAAAAGATATTAAGTCTATATTTGGGGATAAATATATGGACAATAGTTTATACTTCTTATATGTAGAAGTAGAAGAATAAATAAATTAATTTAAGGAGGATTTAAAGGAATGTCATTTTTAAAACAAGCATTGATGAAGGAATTAAAAATTGAAAGAGACTTTGAAGTTTACACAACATATAAGACAGGGTTTGATGAATTTGATTATAGAAATGGATTTATTAACCCAGAAACTAAGCAACAATTTACTGGATTGAGAGAAGGTTCATATACTATGGTAATAGGACCATCTGGTTCAGGTAAAACTACATTTGTATTACAAACAGTAGTTAATATGGCAAAACCTTTTAAAGGTAGAACTATTATAATGCATTATGACTTAGAAGGAGCGACAAGTCCTGCCAGAATTATGACAACAACAGGAGTTACAGAAGACTGGCTAACAGAGCATTATATAAAGAAAGACAATGGAGTATATGCTGAAAATTTCTATAATGATATAGTAGCACATGCTAAATTAAAGAAAGATAATAAAGAAGACTTATTATATGAGTCAGACTTATTAGATAATGGTAAGCCTGTAATGAAATATGTGCCTTCATTTATTATATTAGACTCATTAGCATTATTGATGCCTGAGAAGAATTTAGATGAAGAAGGAACAGGTTCTAATATGTCAGCAGCACAAGCAGCAAAAGCTAACTCATCTATATTTAAGAAATTAATTCCTATATTAGGTGAGTGTAATATAAATCTAATAGTAGTAAACCATGTCAATAAAGCTATACAGACATCTATGTATCAACCAAACCAAAAACAAGTAAACTATATGAAACAAGATGAAAGTGTGCCTGGTGGTAATACTGCAATTTACTTAGCAAATAACTTAATCAAATTAAATGCAAAAGCAGCATTTAAAGATGATGATAAATATAAATTAAAAGGTTTCCCTATAGAATGCACTATTATAAAATCTAGAGGAAATAGAGCAGGTCAGTCATTTGAATTATTATATACTCAAGAGTATGGTTTCAATACACCTATGAGTAAATTCAATATGGCTAAGAACGCAGGTATTGTAGAAGGTACTACATATCTAACTATTCCTGGATATGATAAGAAATTCAGAAATAGCGAGTTCATTGAGTTATATAAAGATAATAAAGAATTTAAATTAGCATTTGATAATGCTTGTAAACCTTTATTAGAATCTTATCTAAGTGGTGTTGGTTCTGGAGACCAAGTTAAATTTGCTATCACTGATGATGAGATTAATGATATAATCAATAAAGACTTGCCAGAAGAAGAAAAGAAATCTAAAAAGTAATTCGTAAATATATTATAGTAGTGTAGAAGTACAGAGTATTGTCTTCTACACTATATTAAAAAATAGGAGGAAAAGACAATGGTAGAAGAAAAAGTATTATTAGAAAACAGAGG
>ERZ773018.643-NODE-643-length-19936-cov-6.903425_pt1 | contig 19936 bp, 17 predicted proteins | sample MGYA00580840_ERZ773018 | MGnify/ENA primary metagenome ERZ773018 (study PRJEB29015, sample SAMEA2738125) | human oral metagenome | biome: human oral; feature: human-associated habitat; material: saliva | place: China | collected 2256 ... | reverse complement strand
GGGCGTAGGAAATTTGAGAGGAGCTGTCCTTAGTACGAGAGGACCGGGATGGACATATCAATGGTGTACCAGTTGTCACGCCAGTGGCATAGCTGGGTAGCTAAATATGGAAGGGATAAGAGCTGAAAGCATCTAAGCATGAAGCCCCCCTCGAGATGAGATTTCCCACGGATATTAAGACCCCTTGAAGACGACAAGGAGAATAGGTTAGGAGTGTAAGTGTGGTAACACATTCAGCTGACTAATACTAATAGGTCGAGGACTTAATCAAGTGAAGTTCTTTAGGTAAAGAGGTTGACAAAGGAATAAATGATGATATAATAGATGTATGAAGTTTTCGTCTGGTGGCGATAGCGAAGAGGACACACCTGTACCCATACCGAACACAGAAGTTAAGCTCTTTAGCGTCGAATGTAGTTGGGTTTACGCCCTGCGAGACTAGAACGTTGCCAGGCAACAGTGACCTTCCTTTTGGAAGGTTTTTTTTATTTTATACAAATATATATAATTTTACTAATAATTGCTTAATTTGATTTTATTTGAAAAATAGAGTATCATATTATAGTAATATACTTTAAGGAGGTAATAGAATGTTTTATCTAGAAGACGAAAAAACATTAGTATTCACTAATGAAAATAAAAAAGATATATTAAATGCCTTAACAAAAATTAATCAAGTATCAAATAATAAAAATATTAAAGTTGCTTATATAAAAATATTAGGAAAAGTATTAGAATTTAATAAAGCCATTGAAACTTTTTATTATTCTCATAAACCAGGATATAATGAGGTTTATCAAGAAAGAATAGAAAGTTTAGATAACAGTTTAGATGAGTTTAGAAGAATAAAAGCAAGTTTAAAACCAGATTTTGATAAAAATCAGTATTCAGAAGCTGTAGAAGAGGAATTTAATTCTTTATTATCAAAAGTTGAAGGAAGAACTTCTGTTATTTTTGAAGATGATAAAGACTATAGTTTTAACAATTATCTTGTTACATTAATTAACGAAAAACAGTTAGAGGAATTTATTTGGTTAAATACTTTATATAACATTTATAAAGAAGGAAGTAGTATCAAAAATATTGTTAAAGATTATTGTGCAATGAGTGATGTTGAGTTTTCTGACCTTTATAAAATATATTTATTTGTGACTGACTATAATATTAATCAGTTATTATTAAAGAATGAATCTAAGATAATTAATAATGAATACCTTGAAAATTTTGAGAATTTCTTTAACTATATGTACCAACTTATTGATGATCTGCGTACTTTTGTAGCGAAAAAGGATAAAGAGAATATATTAAATTTTGCTACTAAAATTGAAAGTTATACAAATGTTAGTACACCTTCTAAAGAGGAATTTATTTTAAGTGTAAGAAAAGTTTTTAACTTCTTGCGTACACTTTATGAAAATGATAATGCAAAATTATTATTAGACAATATCTATCCTATTCTTGTAAAATCATTTTTTGCACCATTAAAAAACGATGATAAGATTAAATATGATTTTAATCCAGAGTTTATTTATGCATTAGAATATACACAAATAATAATCGAAGTAATGGATGAAAATAATGGTAAATAGTATTTCGCCTAAGGACTTTTATTGTGTGTATAATGATTTTAATGTTGCAAGTAAATCACAAGAATTAAATTTACTGTATCTTCCCTTAATTGGGAGTGATGCAGTAAAATTATATCAATTTTTAGGAACTAAGATATTAGGTGATAGAAACTTATCAAAGAATTTTTTGCATTATGATATTTTTGATAATCTTTCGTTAGATTCTAGGAAATTCACATCATCTAGAAAAAAATTAGAAGCATTGGGATTATTGTCTACGTATTATATTGATAATGATGGTGTAGGACAGTATGTTTATAAGTTAAAGGATGCTTTAACTTTTAACGAATTTTTTGAAAATGCAATGTTATCTCAATTATTAGAAAATACAATAGGATCAAGTCAATATACAGAGATAAAAGAAACATTCTCTAACAATAAAGTTTCTTTTAATAGTTTTCAAGATTTAACAGCAACATTTTCTGATGTTTATAATTTGGAAAATGTGAATAATATTTATCTTAATACACAAGTTTTTAATAGTGAAAAGGGTGCTAATTTAGATGAGTACTATTTTGATTTTTCTAAGTTAAGTTATTTTTTAGCTAACAGTTATATTGTAGATATATTAGATAATAAAAAAATAAAAGAAGATATACTAGGATTAGCGCATCTTTATAAAGTAACGCCTCAAGATATGGCAAAAGCAATAGAAAATAGTTTAGATGTTGAAAATGGTGGGTCAGTATTAAATATCAATAAGTTAAAAGATTATTTAGTTCAATTGTTTGTAAATGTTAGGAAGCAAAATATACCTACACTTGATAAGATGCTTACAAGGAAAATCGAAGAAGAAAATTCTGTTGAATTAACAGAAGAAGATAAGTTTATAAAAGCTACTGACAATACAAATTATATTGATTATCTAAATAAAAAAATGAATTTAATAATTTCTACTGTAGATGCAGAGGCTATTAATAAATTACAAAAAAAATATAATTTCCCAACAGGAGTTTTAAATATTCTATTAGAGTATTCTATAAAAATGAGTAATTCACCTGGTATTCCAAGCTTTAATTATATGGATAAAATTGCAAGTACTTGGAGTAGTAAGAAATTACTTGGGGCAAAAGATGCTATTGAATATGTAAAAGAAAGACAATCAATAAGTAATAATAGAAAAAATAATAGTAAACAAGCCAAAGGTACAAATAGTAAGAACAGGGGAATGTATATGGCTCCATTTCCTGAGTATCTTCAAAAAAGAAAAGATACATCTTCAATAGAAAATACTACTAAAAGTAGAACAGTAACTAAAGAAGATGAAGAAGCATTTAGTGAAATGCTAAAAGAATTGAATAGTAAGAGGGATATATAATGAAGAAAGTATCTAATGTTATTCCAGAAAAATCAAATAAAATGTATGAGGAATTTATATCTACACGGGTGTTAAACGATAAAGATATTATTGATTTTATTCAAGTAAATAATTTTACTAAAGAAGATATCTATAATAATTTAGAAAAATTTTATCAATATTATATTTCTAAAGATGCCTCATTAGATTTAAATCACAAACCTAAATTATCATTAAATAATGGTGAAGTTAATATTACTTATACTGAAACTGAACAATATAAACAATATAGGCTAGCAAGTCAACTTGGTAATAAAATTAAAACGGAATATATCGCTAACAGAATATTAACATATTGTTTTGAAAATTTATCAAAAACTAAAGAAAAAGGTTTGTTAGCTCGTGAGTTGATAAGAGCTTGTAATGATATACTAGAAAATAGAAGTAAAAAAGGTGCGTATATTTACGGAGCAACAGGTACAGGGAAAACCTTTTTGCTAGGTTGCGTATATAATTACTTGAAAAGAAACGGAAAGCAGCCTGCAATAATATATTATCCTGAATTTATAAGGAAAATTAAATCTCGAATTAGCAACAATGATTATACCGAATATGTGGATATAATTAGAACACAAGAAATTTTACTAATCGATGATATTGGTGCAGAAAACACTACGGATTTTATTCGAGATGAAATTTTGGGACCTATTATAAATTATCGTGAGGCAGAAAAGCTTCCAACATTTTTCACTTCAAATCTATCATATGATGATTTGTTAGAGTTTGTTTCAACCTCAAATAATAAGGTTGATTATACGAAAGCGGTAAGAATTGTAGATAGAATTAAATCTTTAACAAATCCATTTTTTTTAGATGGTGAAAATGAAAGAGAATATTATTAAAAAAAGAGTTTATAAAATTTTTAATTAAATTTTATAAACTCTTTTTTTTTTATGATTAGTAATAAAGTAGAAATAAAGTGAAAAAAAATTAATTTTTTTTAAAAAATAGTGGAAAAAAGTGGGGAAATGTGGTAAATTATATAAGTAAGGTGGTGAGATTATGTTTATCGGTCAATATAACAATAAAATGGATGCTAAAGGAAGACTTAGTATACCAATAAAATTTAGAGATGATTTAGGAGAAAAGTTTATAATAACAAGAGGTTTAGATTCTTGTTTATTTGGTTATTCTTTACAAGAGTGGCAAAAAGTGGAAAGTAAGATAAAATCACTACCTATTACAAAGAAAAATGCACGTACTTTCCAACGTTTCTTCTTTTCAGGGGCGACTGAAGTTGAGATCGATAAACAAGGAAGAATAAATATTCCAAATTCACTAATTGAGCACGCATCTTTAGAAAAAGAATGTGTGGTTAATGGACTTTCTAATAGAATAGAAATATGGGATAAAGATAGATGGGAAGATTTATTAGTTGAAAGTGAATCTAGTGTTGAAGAAATTGCAGAAGAGTTAGAAGATTTTGATTTTTAGGATGGAAAAAATGTTTAAACATTATAGTGTATTATTAGAAGAAGCCGTAGAAGGATTAAATATAAAAGAAGATGGGATTTATGTAGACTGTACTCTTGGGGGTGCGGGACATAGCCTTGAAATATTAAAAAAACTTACAACAGGAAAGTTATATGCATTTGATCAAGATAATGTAGCTCTTGAAAATGCAAAAATTAAATTATCTGAATACGCAGATAAAGTTGTCTTTATAAAATCAAATTTCGAAAATTTAAAAGAAAAATTAGCGGAGCAAAATGTTTATGAAGTTGACGGTGTATTATACGATTTAGGGGTTTCATCACCACAGTTGGATACACCTGAAAGAGGATTTAGTTACAATTATGATACTAGATTAGACATGAGAATGGATACTGATGCAAGCATTAGTGCTTATGAAGTAGTAAACGAATATAGTTATCATGATTTAGTAAGAATCTTCTACCGCTATGGAGAAGAAAAATTTTCTAAACAAATCGCAAGAAATATCGAAAAAAAAAGAGAACTATCACCAATAGAAACAACTTTTCAATTAGTGGACATAATTAAAGAATCAATTCCTGCAGCTAAAAGAAGAACTGGAGGACACCCAGCAAAAAGAGTCTTTCAAGCAATAAGAATAGCAGTAAACAATGAACTTTCAGTTTTTGAAAACTCTCTTGAACAGGCTATAGATATTGTAAAAGTAGGTGGAAGAATTTCAGTAATTACTTTCCACTCATTAGAAGATAGACTATGTAAGCAAATCTTTAATTCATATGCAAAAAACAAGGAGATTCCTAAAAATCTTCCGATATTGCCAAATGAGAGCTTATCAAAATTAAAGTTAATTACTAGAAAACCTATTTGTCCAAGCGATAAGGAATTAGAGGAGAATAATAGATCTAGAAGTGCAAAATTACGTGTAGCAGAAGTACAAATATAATAAATAAAAAAGAGAAGGAATAAAGGGAAGATGGCAACGTTAAAAGTATACAGTAGAGAATATGGTACTAGAAAGGTACAAGAAAAAGTAAAATTCAACGTAGTTGAAAAGATAGGCTATGTTGTATTTGGAGGAGTTATTTTACTTACTAACATAGTTATGTTAAACTATAAAGGGGAATTATATTCATTAAAAAGTGCTCAGCAAAGAAATGAAGTAGTTATTGCGGAAAAGCAAAAAGAAAATAATGAACAAAAAGTTATTATTAATAATCTATCTTCATATGAAAGAGTTAAAAAAATAGCTGAGAGTTTGGGTATGAAAGTCCAAAATGACAATATAAAGGTAGTGAGATAATTGAAAAAATTTTTACGGAATATATTTACTCTTGGCTTTTTGGAAGATAAAAAAAGCTTAGAGAGAAAAGATTATATCTCAAGAGGAAGAACAAAAATGGTATTTTTTATAATTTTTGTTTTTTTCTTTGTATGGATATTAATAGCTAATATTGGTCAAATGATGTTAATAGGTACAGTCAGAGGCCAAAACTTATCAGAGTTAGCAGATCAAAAATATAAAATTGATACAAGTTTACAGCCTAATAGAGGGAAAATATATGATAGAAATGGAAATATCTTAGCTGATAATATTGAATCATATAAACTAGTTGCTGTAGTATCAGATAAAGCTACAGAGGATAAAGATAATCCTCGTCATGTTGTTGATATCGATAAAACAGCTAGAGAATTAGCAAAATATGTAAAACTTGATGAAGGTAAAATTAAAGAGACATTACAAAAACAAGGTGTATATCAAGTAGAATTTGGGACTGCTGGAAAAGATATAAGCGTTGAGGATAAGAAAAAAATAGAAGATTTAAAACTTCCAGGTATTAGCTTTATAGCTACTACAAAAAGATATTATCCTAATGGAAGTATGTTAGGAAACTTTTTAGGTTTTGCTCAAAATTCTCCAGATAGCGATCTTATAACAGGACGTTTAGGTGTGGAGAAAACTTTTGACTACTACTTAAGAGGTAAAGAAGGACATATAACTTATGCAAAAGATGCATGGGGAAAAGTTGTTTCTAATATTCCTAAAGTTGAAATAAATCCAGTAGACGGGGCAGATATTTACTTAACAATAGATAAAAATATTCAAGCTTATATAGATAATACCCTTAAAGATGTTCAAGAAAAATATGAACCAGAAAGTGCGTTTGCTATTGTTGTGAGTGCTAAAACTGGTGAAATATTGGGAATGGGTCAAACACCAGCATTTAATCCAAATACTCAAGAAAACTTAGAGAGTGCTTGGTCGAATATCTTTTATAATTCAGCATATGAGCCTGGATCAACATTTAAAACATTTACACTTTCAGTTATAATGGAAAATAACATATATGATCCAATGAAATACTATAGATCAGGATCATATAAAGTAGAAGATACTGTTATTTATGACTGGAATAAAGTAGGATGGGGTACTATAACTCAAAGACATGGTTTCCAACAATCTTCTAATACTTTAATGTTAACATTATTACAAGACTTAGGAACAGAAAAGTTAAAAACAGGATTAGAGAAATTTGGTTTTGGTAAAACAACAGGAGCTTTATATAATAATGAAGCAAGCGGAGATTTAGTATTTAATAACAAAGTTTCAGCTTCAACTACTGTATTTGGACAAGGTAGTACAGTAACAGCAATGCAGATGGTACAGGCTGAAACTGCAATTTTAAATGATGGAAATATGTTATCACCATATTTCTTACAAAGAATTCATGATAAAACTTTAAATAAAGATGTCAATAGTGGTCAGAAAACTATTGTAGGAAATCCTATTTCTAAAGCTACTGCAGATAAAATGAAAGAAGAATTATATGGAGTAGTAAATGGAAGTTGGGCACAAGGTGGTAAAAGATATGCTTTAGATAATTACACAGTTTCAGGGAAAACAGGGACAGCCGAGGTAGTAGATCCAAAGAGTGGTAAATACTATAGTAGTCAATACAAAGTATTACATTCATTTATAGGATATGCACCTAGTGAAAACCCAGAAGTAATTGTTTATACTGGTATGAAATTACCTAATAAAAACCTTGCAGATAGCTTTGCTAAAGCATCATCAGAAATTTTTAAACCTGTAATGGAAAATACACTAAATTATTTAAATGTTAAGAAAAATGATTCTTCAAATGAAGTAACAACTTATACAATGGATGATTATATTGGAAGTAGTTCAACTTCTGCAGTAGAAAAACTGGCTAAACAAACTAAGAGTGTTGTTTTAATAGGAAGTGGGAAAAATGTTCTAAATCAATTCCCTTCTAAAAATAATATATTTAAAAAAGATGATAAAGTATTTTTACTTTTATCAGATGAGAATATTCAATTACCTAATTTTGCAGGTTGGTCAAAAGCAGAAGTTTTAACTTATAAACAATTATCTGGTTTAGATATTGAAGTAGAAGGAAATGGATATGTGCAATCACAATCTATTCCAGCGGGAAGAAGTGTGAAAAAAGGAGAGAGTATAAAAATAAAATTTAGTTAGGAGAAAACAATGAGTAATTCAAATATAGTGGTAGCAATATCGTTATTAGTAGTATCTTTTTTAGTAACCGTATTAATGTTACCAAAGTTAATAAAGTATTTGCATTATTTAAAATTTGGGCAAGCAATTAGAGAAGAAGGACCTCAAAGTCATATGCATAAAAAAGGAACGCCAACTATGGGAGGTATTTCTTTTATAGTTGCTACCGTACTTGCATTAATAATCGCAATGTTTATTGATAGTTCAAATATTAAATACTATTTTCTATTTATCTATACGACTATTTCATTTTCAATAATTGGATATATTGATGATATGTTAATAGTAGTAAAAAAGAAAAATGATGGATTAGCTCCAAGAAAGAAATTAATGTTACAAATATTATTTTCTATAATATTCTATGTATTAGTTAAATTTATTTACGAAGATATAAATTACATCTATATACCTGGATTAGAATATCAGCTTAATATATCTTATCTTTATATGGTATTTGTTGTATTTTGGCAAACAGGATTTTCTAATGCTGTAAATTTAACAGATGGTTTAGATGGCTTAGCTACTAGTGTAACAATTATTACAACAAGTACATTTGCTTTATTAGCATATAAGGAAAATAATTTTCCAGTTTTTGTATTTTGTTTAGTATTAGTAGGAGCCTTAATAGGATTCTTATTATTTAATAAAAATCCAGCTAAAATATTTATGGGTGATACAGGATCACTAGCATTAGGAGGTATTTTAGCAGCTATTTCAATAATTTTACACAAAGAAATAGTGTTTATTTTCATAGGATTAGTATATATACTTGAAACGTTATCTGTTATTATTCAAGTTGCTTATTTTAAAAAGACTGGGAAAAGAATTTTTAAAATGTCTCCATTACATCACCATTTTGAATTGTCAGGATACGGTGAGGTAAAAACAGTTTATTTATTTGTAATAATAGCTTTGATTTCTTCAGGAATAGGATACTTTTTAGGGGTGATTTAATATGTTAGATTTAAAAAATAAAAAAATACTAGTTTTAGGTTTTGCAAGAAGTGGATATTCAACAGCAAAAATTTTAAAACAGTTAAATTATAATGTAGTTGTAAATGCATATGATGATTTGAGTAATGATGCACATGCTAACGAATTACGTGATTTAGGAATACCTATTATTGATGGAGGACATCCACTTTATTTGCTGGATGAAATTGATTTGATAATAAAAAATCCTGGAATTAAGTATCAGATTGATTTTTTACAAAAAGCTATTGAGAAAAAAATTGATATTATTACAGAAATAGAATTAGCTAATACTTTATTTAATGTAGACATGGTAGCAATTACTGGTACAAATGGTAAAACTACAACTACTCAAATGACTTATGATATTTTAAAGCAAAGTAATAAAGATGTGTATTTAGCAGGAAATATAGGCTATCCATCAATAGAGGTAGCTTATAATCATCCTAATTCTTTAATCATAACTGAGGTATCATCATTTCAATTAGAAGGAACTAAATATTTTAGACCTTCTATAGCAGCTATAACAAATTTAGGTGAAGGACATCTAGATTATCATAAAAGTATAGAAAATTATAGAAATGCTAAAAGAAAAATATACAGAAATCAATTAGATACAGATTTTCTTATTTTAAATATTAAGGAAAAAGATAAATATAATATAAGTGAAATAAATTCAAATATAATTTTTTATGATACAAAATTTAATACTGATGCAGATGTGTATATAAAAGATAATATGGTAATATATGGAGATGTAGAATTATTTGATTCTACAAAATTAACACTTCCTGGATTACACAATGTTGAAAATGGAATTAATGCTGCGGTAATCGCTTATAAAAAAGGTGCTGATATTGAATCGATAAGAAGTGTTTTATACAACTTTAGTGGAGTTAAGCACCGATTGCAATATGTTGGAGAGAATAAAGGAATAAAATATTATAATGATTCTAAAGCGACGAACCCTGTTGCAACAATAAACGCATTATCTGGATTTGAAAAAAATGTGGTATTAATTTGTGGAGGACAAGATAGAGGGATAGATTTTCATGAGTTATCTCCATATTTGAATAGAGTTAAAACTTTGGTAGTAGTAGGAGAAAGTGCAGATATCCTAAAATCTTTAGCAGATAAAAATAATGTTAATTGCATAAAAGCGATAAAAATAGATGATGCAACAGAAAAAGCGAGTAAGATAGCTGTTTCAGGTGATATTATATTATTATCTCCTGCATGTGCATCATGGGATCAGTATAAAAGTTTTGAAGTACGTGGAGATGAATTTATTAATACATTCAAGAAAATCCAAAGTGAAGGATAGATATTATGAATAGTAAAAATAAAAAACTACTTTCAAAAATAAATAGTGAAAAACGCCACGCTTCAATTACAAAAATTAAAAGAAAACGTCGCAGAGAATTAGCATTTATAATTTTAATATTTTTAATTTTTATTTCAGTAGTAGCTTTCATGTACAGCCCGTATATGAAAATTAGAAATATAGAGGTTCAAGGATACTCACAAATTACAAAGGAAGAAATATTAACTGCAGGTAATATTAATGAAAATATTAAAACATGGTCTGTAAAAGATAGTGAAGTAGAAAAAAATTTAAAAGATAAATTTAATATTTTTAAAAAAGTAACTGTAAAATCTAAAATTCCATCTTCTATCAAAATAGAGGTAGAAGAATATAGATTAATTGCTCAAAAAAAACTTGATGATGGTGGTTACCAGATTATAATGGAAAACGGGCAAACATATAATGGACAAATTAGAAATAGTTATAATTTACCAATAGTAGAGAATTTTGAAAATAACGGTAAGTTAGAAGAAGTTTATAAAAATTTAGCACAGTTGAAACCTGAAGTTTTAGTACAGATTTCAGAAATTATTAATAGTAATGACTCTGAAATAATTATCTATATGAAAGATGGTCAAAAAGTTAAAGCCATGTCTTCAACATTCGCTCAAAAGTTAAATTATTATGATGAAATATCCAAATATATTAAAGATAAAAACAAAACAACACTTAATTTAATAAATGGAGCATATTTAGAAACTGAAAAATCTGATGCTGAAAAAAATAGTAAAATAAAAGAATTATTAAATAAAATGAATGGTTCAGATTCTAAAGAAAAAGAAAATACTAAAGAAGAAAAAGAAGATAAAGAAAATGCTGATGATCAAGTAAATAGTGATAATACTGAGCAACAAGTAAATTCAAATAAAACTTCAAATCAAAATAAAAATAAATCTACAAACCAAAGTAAAACTGCAAAGAAAACTACAACAACACAAAATACTAATAAAACTAAAAAAACTTCATAGTAAAAAATACTATTCAAAACTTAAATTTTGAATAGTATTTTTGTAAAATTGAAAGAAAAAGATAAAAAAAATCATTTTAAACATATAATTTCATAAAATTTTAATTTTTTTGGTGTTTTTCATATTTTTTTTTTAAAATTTGTGTTATAATTTAGTATGTGTAAATAGAATTTGTGTGTATTTACAATTTTATTATAATAACAAAAATATAGAGGAAGGAGTGTTTGACTTGAGTTCACAATTATATACTTCAATAGATCTGGGATCATCGAGTATAAAAGTTATAATCGCAGATGTAGTATATGAAAAATTGAATATATTGGGTGTTGGTATTGTAAAAACTACAGCAATAAAAAGAGGAAATATTATAGATGTAGAATCAGCATCTAGAGATATTCAAAAAGCGATAGATATTGCTAAAAGTGAAGCTAATAAAGACATAAGATCATTATATGTAGCAGTTCCAAGTATACACACTCATATTAAAAAAAGTGTTGCGGAAATTAAATTTGATACTAAGCACGATATAGATGGTAGAGATATCGAAGAAGTTATAGAAGAAGCAAAAATTTTACCTTTACCAAGAGAAAGAGAAGTTGTCCAAGTTATTCCTGATTACTACAGATTAGATGATATTGAACATATCAGAAAACCAAAAGGGATGACAGCTCACAATACATTTGAAGTAACAGGAAATAGAGTGTTTACTTCTAAAACTCATCTACATACTATATACAAAAGTATAGAAAACCTTAGACTAGATTGCAATGAGACTTTCTGTACTTCACATGCATTAGGAGAATTATTACTAAATGATGAAGAAAAAGATTATGGTTCAGTAATAATTGATATCGGAGCTGGATTAACAACAGTTAGCTATTTTGAGGATGGTATTTTACAATTATCACAATCTATAGAATTAGCTGGTGAGGATATTACAAGAACTATATCTGATGTATTAAATGTACCAACTAAACGAGCAGAAGAAATTAAACTTACTCAGGGGCATGCATTTTATGATACAGCTTCATCACAAATAATTATTGAAATCGATAATTTGGAGCCAGATGAAGAACCGTATACACAAAAAGAATTAGCTGATTACATAGAAGAGGTGGTAGAAGAAATAATTCTACGATCATTTGATGTATTAAGAAAAGCTGGAATTAATCGTGTTAAAGGAAATGTAGTATTGACAGGTGGTACTACACAAATGCCAGGAGTATTAGAATTAGCAAAAGATATGCTAAGAAAAATGAATGTAAGAATTGGTTCACCGAAAATTATAGGTGCTAATTCTCCAGAGTTATCAGTAGTTGTAGGTACACTTACTAGTAGCTATAAAATTGAATCACTATTTGGTTATCAAGTTACAGAAGAAATTGCAACAATAAAAAATACTAACTCAACTTTTGAAAATGTATCATCAATAGAAGAAGTTAATATTTCTAAGTCAAGAGTAGAACCTACTATTGCTAGTGAGAACCATATAGGAGATAATGAACAAGAAGTTTATTATGAAGATGAAGATAATGAAGAAAAAGATGATAATGAACAAGGACTGTTCAGTAAATTAAGTAAAATGTATAATTCGTTTTTTGAATAATTAGGAGGAAAATATAATTATGTTTCAAGAATTTGATCAATCAGCAGTAATTAAAGTAGTCGGAGTTGGAGGCGGTGGTGGAAACGCCGTTGACCGAATGGTAGAAAGTGGTATTCAAAATGTAGAATTTATCGCTATTAACACAGATGCACAAGCATTAAGACGCTCAAAAGCAGATGTTAGAATCCAAATAGGTGAAAAATTAACAAAAGGTTTAGGTGCAGGTGCTAATCCAGAAGTTGGACGTAAAGCAGCTGAAGAAACTAAAGATAAAATTGAAGAAGCATTAGAAGGAGCAGATATGGTGTTTGTTACTTCAGGAATGGGTGGAGGAACTGGAACAGGTGCAGCTCCAATCGTTGCAAGTATCGCTAAAGAGCTAGGTGCTTTAACTGTAGGTGTTGTTACTCGTCCATTCAATTTTGAAGGTAAAAAACGTCAAGTTCAATCAACAGCTGGTATTAATTCATTAAAAGGTGCTGTTGACACACTTATCGTAATTCCAAATGATAGATTATTAGATATTGTTGATAAATCTACTCCAATGATGCAAGCATTCGTTGAAGCTGATAATGTATTACGTCAAGGGGTTCAAGGTATCTCTGATTTAATTAATGTTTCAGGAACAGTTAACTTAGACTTTGCTGATGTTAAAGCTATTATGGCTGACCAAGGATCTGCATTAATGGGTATTGGTGTAGCTTCTGGTGAAAATAGAGCAATTGAAGCAGCTAAAAAAGCTATTTCTTCACCATTACTTGAGACTTCAATCGTTGGAGCTAAAGGTGTGTTATTAAATATTACTGGTGGACCATCATTAAGTTTATTTGAAGCACAAGCAGCAGCTAGCATCGTTCAAGAAGCAAGTGATGACGAAGTAAACATGATCTTTGGTACAGTATTTAACGATGAATTAGAAAAAACTGACGAGATTATTGTAACAGTAATTGCTACTGGATTTGAGGAAGATGGAGTTAATGTTGAAAGAGATATTTTAACACAACGTCCTGCTCAACAAGAAGCAAGTTCATTCACTAGTGGATATGGAAAAAATGAAGTGGAACAAGAAATGTACCCACGTCCAAGAAGAAGAACTAGAAGAGAAATCTAATAAAAGTAAAAAAGCAAAGCTAGAATAAGTCTAGTTTTGCTTTTTTTACTAAATAAATATTAAAGTTAATTATTGAATAAAGGTATAACTTAAAAGAAGTCGAGCAACTTTTAAGTTGCTCGACTTCTAATCAATCAATATGAAATCTATGTTGAATGATATTGAATTCTTTAGTGTATTATAAATGAAAGATTTGTTTAAGGATTTCTGACAAAGAGTTTGTAGTTCTTTTTCTTCAGTTTCTGAATATATGTAGAATATAATATTGCAGGTTTCAATTTTAGGTTCATCATTATAACCTTTAACACCAATTAGAGTTAAAGGATTTTTCAAATTAATATAAATTTTCCCTTCAAGTTCTTCAATTTCAATATTATTTTTTTTACTTTGTTGAATTAAACTGTGAGCAATTCCACCTATGATTGAAGTAGCAAAATAGTTAATACTACTTTTATAATCAGCATTAATATCAAAACTAATTTCACTTGATACATTAATACTATTGTTAGTAGTGTATAATTTGAATTCGTTATTAGTTAAAATTCCCCTATATGATAAGTTGTAATTTGTAGATTCATATATGCTACTCATATAAATTCCTCAGTTCATTTTTAGCTTCTGTAAGGCGAGCTAATTTTTTGTCAATTACTTCCATAGTACTAACAGGTCGATTAGAAAAAGTAGCAAAACCACAATCAGGATTTAACCAAATACGTTCTTTCGGTATAAACTTCATAACTTCTTCAACTCTAGATATAATATCTTCTAAAAGCTCAATTTCATCTGTTCTAGGATTCATAACACCTAACCCCAGTATACAATTCTCTCTAATAATATTACTGCTAAAAAGTGAAGATATTTCTCCAGCTCTAGGTGTAGAAAATTCTAAAGTAAGTATATTGGGTAAGCATGTTTCGAATAAAGGTAATAGTGGTGTATAGGGACCTGTAAGAAGTATACTTTCATTTCTGCTCCAGTTCCCACGACACACATGTAGTGCTACCAATATACCTTTTTCTTTAGCATAAGATATAACAGGTTTAATTAGTTTTGTAGCAAATATTAATTCTTCTGTAGGATCTTTTTTTTCAGATAGTGCTGCACACATAAAGGATCTAGTTTTACCTTCAGAAAATACCACTTCTGTTAAGACTGGTTCATCAAATTGAACTATATCAATTCCTAAATGAGCCAATGTATCGACTTCTTGTTTTAATACTTGAATAATATCTTCACCAAGTTCTTCCTTATTAGAATAATATTTCTGTGATAGTGCAGGTAACCACATTGAACGAGTCATTAAGTATGGACCTGGAAGAGTTGCTTTGATTTTCTTTTTTGTTAATTTTTTTAACGCTACCATCTCATCAGCCACTAATGGTTTATTATATGTTATTTTTCCAGTACAAATAGCATTCTTTATGCTGATAGCAGGAACATCTAATATTTCCAAGATTTGTTCAAATCCTTGTTTATCTTCAATATAATCAAACATATCCGCCATACTCATCATAGAGACACCATTAAGCTTTTCAGCTATAAAAGAAACATAGTTATCACGGCTTAATTCTCCGTTTGTAATAATGTCAATATCATTATTTTCTTGAAGAGTTACAACATATTTTGTTTCTTCATCTAATAATTCAAAATATGTTGATTCATCTATCTTACCTTTATTAAATTTTCGTTTTGCAGTTAATAGTTTTTTACTTCTAGGCATACTTCCAAGAAGAGAAACTAAGAAAGACGAATTAGACATAACTACTCACCATGAAATTCTTTGAAGAAATCTAAATATTCATTAGCTTCTGTAAGTTGCTTAAATCCTGTTGTACGACCTGGAATCCATTCTTTTAGACCTTCCATATCCATCATTTCTTTATGTTCTGGATTGTTATAATCCATTTTATGTAAAACCTCTATAAATTTTTCAAAGAATTCTTTATCTAGTTCTGGATGTCCAGAGAAAATACAGTGATCAAAGAAATCAGTTTTATCTAGTACTTTAATTTGATTTTGATCTAATGTACCATCAGCTAGCCATGCATTATAATTTAAATCCAACATCCAAGTAGCATCCACTTCGCCGTTTTTTAGTGCGAAAGCAGAATCTAATTCTCCACCAACATGGTCACCATGGAGACCAACACCTAAGTCAAAACGTTTTTCTATATAATCTTTTCCATATTCTAGTCCATTTTTGTGAAGATGATTTATTGGTATCAACCTAGCTTGAGGTGAGTCGATCGCTCCAAATCCAATAGTTTTACCTCTAAGATCATCTAACGAGTTTATACCACTATTCTTCTTCACTACAATAAATGAACTTCTATCACGGTCGGTATCTCTCATAGAGCCGTCAAGAGCTTTACCATTTGTACGTAAGTGAAAGTCTAACCATGCAAGTGGAGAATTCCATGCAACATCAATTTCTTTTTCTAATAGACCATCAACTTGTGCTTTGTAGTCTTTGTAATAAATGGTTTCTATTGGAAATCCTTCATCTTTAAAAAATTTCTCGATGATTCCCCAAATTACTGTAACCTTTGGATCATAAATTACTGCTCCAACTTTTAATTTTTTCATTAATATTTACCTCGTTTCATTATTTATTTGATATTAATTGTCCTGTTAATATATTTAAAAAGTCTAAACCTGGTGCCATTACCTGTCCAGCTAGTGAGTCGCGCAAAAATCTTTCCATATTTCCATAACGATTATACGCCTTACCACCACAAACTCGCATGCCAAGTCTAGCATTTTCAATTACTTTATCACAAGAGAATGCTCTTGCAGATACTATATTAAGAAATGCATCTTCTTCCTCTTTAGCAAAGCTTTCAGCAGCATTTCTAGATAATAATACAGATGCCTTTGTATTTTTAAAAATTTCTGCCAAATGTAATTGTACAGTTTCTATATCACTTAATGATTTACCGTCAGGATATTTTCTATTTGTAGTATGAGTGACAGCTTCATCTAAAATGGCTTGGCTAAGACCACTGTATACTGCAGCAAGTCCATTAATAAAGAATGGAACGGGGCTTTGAGCTTGTTCATTACCTTTACCTTCAGCACCAATTCTATAATGATAATCTAGTTTAAGATTATTTATACTCATTTCACAAGATACATTTGAACGCATACCTAATCCATTCCAAGTACTTGTAGAAAAAGTTAATCCATTAGAATGTAGTGGAAATAGCCACTGTTCTGTTTCACCCACTATTTTATAAGGAACTAGGGTAACATAATAGTCTGCGTAATTACCAGAAGTTACCATACTTTTTTTACCATTAAATAATGCAAATTTTTCTTGAAAATCAACAGTTATTTCTGTAGTATTCATAAAATTAGTACCAGTTCCTGATTCACTGTATGCTAGTGCTAACATTTTTTTATTATATACTACTTCATTGCAAATTTCTTTTTTTAATGCATCACTACCATGGTCTAAAACAGTTACTAGTCCAACATTATGCATCATATAGCATAATCCTACAGATGCAGAATATTCAGAAAATGCCCTGCATACGGCTTCGTGCTCTACTAAAGTTAAACCTTTACCACCAAATTCTTTTGGAATTAAAAGATCTAGATAACCAGCATCTTTAATTCTTTCAAAGATGAATTCGGGAAATTCTCCTTTATCATCAGCATCTTTAGCATATGGTTTAATACTAGTTATTGCAAATTCTTTAGCGTCTTTATAAATATTAGTCATACCTTTTTTCTCCTTAAAATTGTATTAAAATTTAGAAATTCATACATTGGTAATATGAAGAATGTTATGGAATATAAGAACTATTAGTTTTTAAAAGTTATATTCTATGGTAATTGTTGACCAGTTATTGCTTTACCTAACCATATAGTTAAAACATCAACACTTGGAGCCATAATATGACTAGCAAATGCATCTCTTAAAAAGCGTTCCATATTTCCAACTTTATTATATGCTTTTCCACCACCAACACGCATTCCTAAACGAGCTAGTTCTATTGCAGCCTCACTAGCGAATATTCTTGCTGATAGAATTTTTGCTAGCATATCTTCTTCCTTAGCTAGGAAACTACGTGCAGCTTCATTTGTTCCTAATACAGCAGCATTTGTTTGACTGTATATTTTTGCTAAGTGAATTTGAACAGTTTCAATTTCACTTAGTGATTTTCCGTCAGGATACTTTCTGTTTGTAGTATGAGCGATAGCTTCATCTAAAATAGCTTCACAAAGTCCTGAATACACTGCTGCAAGACCAGTTATGAAGTAAGTAGCAACAATTGTAAATACTTGATCTACTCCAGAACCAGCCTCTCCTATTCTCAATTCTTTATCTAATTCGACATCATTTATTGCCATTTGACAAGAAACATTACCACGCATTCCTAAACCATGCCATGTAGAAGTTTTAAATTCTAAACCTTTAGCTTCTAGAGGGAAAACCCAGTTATCAATACCACCTTCAACATCTGATGGAGTTAATACTAGATAATAAGAAGCATGTTCTGCTGAAGTAACCATACTTTTTAGCCCATTAAATATTACTGAGTTGTCTTTAAAACTAGTTTTGACATCAGAAATATAGAAATGAGTTCCTGTGCCTAGCTCACTGTATGCAAGAGCCATGAATTTTTCATTCTCAACTATATCTTTGCAAATTTTAGTTTTTAAATTATCATCAGCATATGAAAGTACACAGTTTAAGGCAACGTTGTGCATCATATAACATAAACCAACAGTGGCACTAGATTTTGCAAAAGCACGACACGCATCAGCGTGTTCTTGCATATCTTTGCCAAGACCGCCTAATTCTGTTGGAATCATTAGTTTAAAATATCCTGCACGACCTAATTCTTTGAAAACTTCTTCTGGAAATCTTTCCTTTTCATCAATTTCCTTAGCGATAGGGTCAATGTATTTCTTAGCAAATTCCCTAGCTTCGTTATAAAATGTTGTCATATAGATACCTCCAATATAAAATATATAGTTTATGTAGAAATTATAAACTACATATTTTATATCTGTAAACACTTTCTTACTCTGAAAATTAAGATTTAAATTATTAAATTTAAAATATTTTTATATATATTAAGAAAATTATTTTTTCTTAATACTAATAATAATAAAAGATTTTTAGATATATTATATATTTACTAATATAAAAAATTAGATATACAAGTGATAACAATTATCAGTTAGAGAGTAGTTTTGATGATAGTTATTTGAATTGTTTATTAAGAAAATAGTTTACAATAATTAAAAAACCTAGTATAATTTACTGTTATATATACTATGAAAGGATGAGATTTATGGCAAATCAGAAAATGGAAAGAAATCTGCAGGCACGCCACATAAGTATGATAGCTATCGGTGGATGTATAGGTACAGGTTTATTTATGGCAAGTGGTGCAGTAGTGAGTAAAGTGGGTTCATATGGAGCAGTCTTAACATATGCATTAATTGGGGTAATAATTTACTTTTTAATGGCTTCAATTGGAGAATTAGCTACGTTTTATCCTGTTTCTGGTTCATTTGGTTCTTATGCAACAAGATTTATTGATCCAGGATTAGGTTTTGGAATAGGTTGGTTATATTGGATATTATGGATTTTGGTATCTAGTGTAGATATTATAACTTTATCGAAAATTTTACACTACTGGGAATTTTTTAGACAATTCTCTACATTTTATATTTGTATGTTTTTTTTAGTGTTATTATATATTTTAAATTTAGTAAGTGTAAAAGTTTTTGGAGAGGTAGAATACTGGATAACTATAATAAAAGTTTTAACAGTAATTGTATTTCTTATAGTAGGAGCAGCAATTATTTTTGGAATAACTAACAATACTGATGCAGGAATAACAACTTTCATAAAAAATGGAGAAAAAACTTCTACTGCAGGTCTTTTAGGATTGTTTGGAATTTTCTCAACAGCGGCTTTTTCTTTTGGGGGAACTGA
>ERZ773018.639-NODE-639-length-20005-cov-7.133584_pt1 | contig 20005 bp, 16 predicted proteins | sample MGYA00580840_ERZ773018 | MGnify/ENA primary metagenome ERZ773018 (study PRJEB29015, sample SAMEA2738125) | human oral metagenome | biome: human oral; feature: human-associated habitat; material: saliva | place: China | collected 2256 ... | reverse complement strand
CATTCTGTTTGATTTTTTATCTAAAATTTAGATGCAAGTTCACTTGTTTTTTACTTTCCTAATGTCTTATTTTTATATTAATTAGAGGAACAAAGAAGGAGGAAGGAAATGAGTAAGAAATTATTGGCAATATTTTTACTACTAGGAGTACTAACTTATGCAGAAGACAATGATACAACTGTTATCATTAATGATAATGCACAAAAAGCAACAGACAACGGTGAAGTTATAACAACTGAAGTTACTAAAAAAGTTGTTGGAGAAAATAACCAACAATTAGATGTTAAAGAAATTGATACAGAAGAGTTAATTCTTCAAAATCAAAATTTAGAGTCATCTTCTATAAATATCACAGGTGAAAATTTAAAAGAAAATGGTGACAAGGTAAAGGTTAATCGTGAAAATACAGCTACTATCGAAGAAGAATTATCTCAAGGAGTAGAGAAAAAAGGATTTTTTAGAAGAATAATAGATAAATTATTTGGATAGTAACAATATAGAAAGGAAGAAATAGAAATGCAAATATTAAAAGCAGGCGGAATATTAATGTATTTTATTCTCTTAATGGGAATAGTAGGATTATATGCAATTTTGGAAAGATTCTTTTATTTTGCTTCAAAAGAAAGAAATAATTATTCTAAATTACCTTCAGAAGCAAAACAACTTATAAAAGAAGGAAAAATAAAAGAAGCTATAATTTTCTTTAATTCTAATAAATCATCAACTTCAACAGTTTTAAAAGAAATTTTAATCTATGGATATAAAGAAAATAAGGAAACATTATCAGCACTTGAAGAAAAAGGAAAAGAAAAAGCAATAGAACAGATAAAACATTTAGAAAGAAATATGTGGCTTTTATCTCTAGCAGCTAATGCTTCACCTCTATTGGGACTTTTAGGAACAGTTACAGGTATGATAACAGCCTTCAACTCTATAGCATTAAATGGAACAGGAGATGCTGGAATCTTAGCAAAAGGGATATCTGAAGCTCTATATACAACAGCAGGAGGGCTATTTGTGGCTATTCCTTGTATGATATTCTATAACTATTTCAATAAGAGAATAGATTTAGTAGTAGCTGATATAGAAAAAACTTGTACAGAATTGTTAAATTATTTCAGAGAGTAGGTGTTGACAATAATGAAATTAGATAGAATAAAAAGAAGAAGTGGTGGAACATTGATACTAGAAATCACTCCACTTATAGACGTAGTTTTCCTTCTACTTATCTTCTTTATGTTGGCAACAACTTTCGATGAAAGGTCTGCTTTTAAAATAGAGCTTCCTAAATCAACAGTTGCAAAGACAAAGAGTACTTTGAAGGAAGTTCAAGTTCTAGTTGATAAAGATAAAAATGTTTATATAAAATATACTAATAATTCAGGAAAGACTGAAACTGAGGAGTTAGAATTATCAGCTTTTGTTGATTTTGTATCAGAAAAACTTGATACTTCTGAAAGTAAAGATGTAGTAGTTTCAGCTGATAAAGACATCAATTATGGTTTTATTGTTGAAATTATGAGCTTATTAAAGGAAGCAGGAGCAAGTGGTATAAATATAGATACTAACAGTACGAAGTAGGTGATAAAATGAAAAAGAGTGACTATATCTGTCTGTTTTTATCTATAATTATAAATATAGGAATTATACTTGCTTTAACAGTATTTTCAAAGGATACTCAAGAAATATTAGATGCTGAACAAATAAAAATTGGTTTGGTCGCAGTAGAAAGTGATGCATCAACAAAGTTTAAAGGCGAAAAGAATGTAGATGCTAAAAAACAAAATTTAGATGCTGACAGTATAGAAAAGAAAGAAGAAAAAACTGAGAAACCAGAAAAACCTGCAGAAAAAAAAGTTGAAGAAATTAAAACTGAAAAAACTGTAGAGAAAATTACAGAGAAACCAGAAAAGAAAGCAGCAGAAAAACCTGCTGAAAAGCCTAAGGAAAAAACTCCAGAAAAACCAAAAGAAAAGCCAGTTGAAAAAGAAAAACCTGTTGAGAAGAAAGTAGAGAAACTTGCTGAAAAGGGAGAAAAAGTAGTTGAGAAAAAAGATGAAAAGAAAGCTCCAGAAAAACCAAAGAAAAGTTCTTCAGAAAAACCTTCTTTAGCAGACTTAAAGAAACAAATATCAGGTTCACAACCCAAGACTTCTAATGGTGGATATAGCCCAACAGCTGACCCTGATGGAGAAGAAGTAGTTGATAGAGTTCTACAAAATGTAACTTATTCAAATGGTTTAGTGTCAGGAAGTAAGATGGGAAATTCTAGTGATGGAAGAGTAGTTGATTGGAATGCTAAAAATAAGGCACCTGAGTTCCCACAAGCAGCAAAATCTTCTGGAAAACATGGAAAGTTAAAGATAAAATTAAAAGTTGATAAGATGGGAAATGTTTTATCTTTCGTTATAGTTGAAGGAAGTGGAGTACCTGAAATAGATGCTGCAGTAGAAAGAGTTGTAGGAACTTGGAGAGTTAAACTTATGAAAAATGGTAAACCTGTAAACGGAACATTTTACTTAAATTATAATTTTGATTTTAAATAATAGGGAGGGGTAAATGCTATTATTGGGACTTCGCTTAGATAATGACTTAAAATTGGAGTTTGAAAATAATTTTGAAAATGATTTAGTATTTGTTGAAAATATGATATCTTTTATGGATGCTATAAAAAATAGAAAATATGAAGCTATAGTAATAGATGAAAGAAATTCAAAAGAAGAAGCACTTATCAGTTTAATAACAAAAATTACTGAACTTCAAAAAAAGGTGGTAATAATTATTTTAGGAGAGGCATCAAACTGGAGAGTTATTGCAGGAAGTATAAAAGCAGGGGCCTATGACTATATATTAAAACCAGAAATACCTAAAAATATTGTGAAAGTGGTAGAAAAATCTGTAAAAGATTACAAAGGTTTGGTAGAAAAAGTTGATAAAACAAAGAGTACAGGGGAAAAATTAATAGGTAGAAGTAAACTTATGATAGACCTTTATAAAGTTATAGGGAAAGTTGCTAATAACTCTGCTCCTGTTTTAGTTACAGGGGAAAGAGGAACAGGAAAAACGAGTGTAGCAAAGGCTATACACCAATTTAGTAATGTTCACGATAAACCTATTATAAGTGTAAACTGTAATTCATATAGAGCAAATCTATTGGAAAGAAAATTGTTTGGTTATGAGAAAGGTTCATTTGAAGGAGCAGCTTTCAGTCAATATGGAGAGTTAGAAAAGGCTGAAGGAGGAATACTTCACTTGGCGAATATAGAATCTTTAAGCCTTGATATGCAATCTAAAATACTATTTTTACTTGAAGAAAATAGATTTTTTAGATTGGGTGGAATGGAACCAATAAATGCTTTTGTTAGAATAATAGCATCTACAAGTGTAAACCTTGAAGAACTTATAGATAAGGGACTATTTATAGATGAACTTTATAGAAAATTAAAAGTTTTGGAAATAAATATTCCTAATTTAAGAGACAGAAAAGATGATATACCTTTTATTATTGACCACTATATGCCAGAGTGCAATAGAGAAATGGAAAAAAATATAAAGGGTGTAACAAAAATGGCCTTGAAAAAGTTACTGAGATATGACTGGCCAGGTAATGTAAATGAGTTAAAAAATGCGATAAAATATGCAGTTGCAATGTGTAGAGGTTCTAGTATTTTGATAGAAGACTTACCACCTAATGTAATAGGTGAAAAAGTAATCACTTCAAAAGAAGAAATTAGAGCACTCTCTATTGAAAATTTAATTAAAAATGAAATAAGTCAATTAAAGGGTAAAAATAAGAAAAGTGATTATTATTTTGAAATAATCTCAAAGATTGAAAAAGAGCTGATTAAGCAAATACTTGAAATAACTAATGGAAAGAAAGTAGAGACGGCTGAGATTTTAGGAATAACAAGAAATACTTTAAGAACTAAAATGAATTATTATGATTTGGAGTAAAAAATGCATATTACACTTTATAGAAAATATAGACCAAGTAGTTTTTCAGAAGTATCTGGAGAAAATGAAATAGTAAAAAGTCTTAAGTTATCTTTAAAAAACAAATCTATGGCTCATGCCTATCTTTTTTCGGGACCAAGAGGAGTTGGTAAGACTACCATTGCAAGACTTATTGCAAAGGGAGTGAATTGTTTAAACTTAGGTGAAGATGGAGAGCCTTGTAATGAATGTAAAAATTGTAAGGCTATAAATGAAGGAAGATTTTCAGACCTTATAGAAATTGACGCTGCTTCAAATAGAAGTATTGATGAAATAAGAAGTTTAAAAGAGAAAATCAATTATCAACCAGTGGAAGGTTTGAAAAAAGTATATATAATAGATGAAGCACATATGCTAACAAAAGAAGCATTTAATGCACTTCTAAAGACTTTGGAAGAGCCACCATCTCATGTAATGTTTATATTGGCAACGACAGAACTAGATAAGATATTACCTACTATAATTTCTCGTTGTCAAAGATATGATTTTAAAGCTCTTGACATAGAAGATATGAAGTCTGGACTGAAGCATATTTTAAAAGAAGAAAATTTATCTATGAGTGATGAAGTATATCCACTTATCTATGAAAATTCTTCTGGAAGTATGAGAGATTCCATTTCTATTTTAGAAAGGCTTATAGTCACAGCCAATGGAAATGAAATAAATTTAAAGATAGCTGAAGAAACTTTAGGAGTAACACCAAGTTCAAGAATAAAAATTTTTTTAGATAAGTTGTTAAATGAAAGCGAATATAATATAATAAATGAATTAGAAGCTTTAGCAAATGAATCTTTTGATATAGAATTATTTTTTAAAGACCTAGCTAAATACTGTAAAAATTCTATAGTTAAAAATGAATTAGATATAGATAAGGGCTTAAAAATAATATCAACTATCTATGATGTAATAAATAAGTTCAAATTTGAAGATGATAAAAAACTTGTTGGCTATGTAATAGTTGCAGATATTTTGGCAAATTCAACTCAAACTATAGTAAGAACAGTAACTAAGGTTCAAAAAGTTGTGGAAGACACTGATAATACACCTAATACTGTAGTGGAAGCTGTTAAAGAAAAGCCAAAAGTACAGATTACTATAGCTGATGTAAAAAGTAATTGGAACTCTATATTAGATGAAGCTAAAAAGAAAAGAATTTCATATAAGGTTTTCTTAATGGGAGCAAATCCTGTAAGAGTAGAGGATAATATTATATTCATAACTTATGATAAAAAATATTTATTTCCAAAAGAACAGATGGAAAGTGAAGAGTATAATAGAGAATTTACAGAAATTATAAGGAAATTCTTCAATGAAAATAGCTTAGAATTAAAATATGAAGTTATTGGGCAGAAAAAAGAAGAAGAAAGTGGTGAGGAGGAATTCTTTAAAAAGATAGAAAATTATTTTAAGGGGAATTCCTAATTAAGGGGGAGATATGCCAATAGTAAGTATACTAATGTCAGCAGCGACAATAGTATTGTATTTTTTCCTATCCTTATTTTTACCTTTTTTAGCTTATCTTATACCTTACTATAAGATAACAAGGGTAAATTTATATAAGAAAAAATATTCACTAGCAGTAAATATTATAGTAGCCTTGATTTTAGTATTTATAAATCCAGGATATTTAATGTTATATTTAATTTTTCCATATGCAATGGAATTTATGTTTTATCTATTTAATAAAATAGCGAAAAGAATGCAAGTTTTTAATAGAATAGTTTTAATGTCTATAGTACCAACTATACTGATATCTTTGTATCTATATGCAAATATGGATATGATAAATTATACTATGAATTATATGATAACAAATTTACCTAGAATGAAAGATATTGTGGAACAAGTAGGAATTGAAAATGTAGTAGCATTACAAAAATCATTACAGGAATCAATGACTTTAGTAACTAATTACTATATCTTTGGAGCATTTTTTGTTGTAATAGTTTCTTACTTTTTTCTTTTCTTAAATCTTATACCTAGTACATATAAACTATGGAAAATTTCATGTTATTGGTTAATACCATATATGTTGATATTATGGGCTCACAAATATAATATATCAAGCAATCTATTGATTGAAAATAATATATTAGAATGTATAAAATGGATGTATGTATTGTATGGAATAAAAGTTATGTATAGTTTACTCGATAGAATAGGAGTAAAAGCAAATATAATAAAACATGCGATAAGTATGATGATAGGCTTACAATATGCACCATTTGTATTTATATTAGGTGCGTTGGTAAGTTTTGAATTTATAGAAGTAAAAGAAATAAAAATATAGAAATATAAGGGGGTCATTAAAATGGCAAAAATACAAGTTATTCTTTTAGAAGATGTGGCAGGACAAGGAAGAAAAGGGGAAATAGTTACAGTATCTGATGGATATGCTCATAACTTCCTTTTAAAAGGAAAAAAAGGAGTTTTAGCTACTCCTGAAGAATTACAAAAAATAGAAAGCAGAAAGAAAAAAGAAGCTAAAAAACTTGAAGAAGAAAGAAATAAATCTTTAGAATTAAAGAAAATATTAGAAGCTAAAACTTTAAATCTTTCAGTTAAAGCTGGAGAAAATGGAAAACTATTTGGAGCAATAACAAGCAAAGAAATAGCGAGCCATATTAAAGATGAATTAGGTCTAGATATAGACAAAAAGAAAATAGAAGCAAATATAAAAGCTTTAGGACCTGATGAAGTAGTAATAAAATTATTTACAGATGTAAAGGCAGTAGTAAAAATAAACGTAGTTGCAAAATAATGGAGGGAAAATGGAATTTGAAGAGCTAAATAGGATTCCTTATAGTTTGGAGGCTGAAAGGGCTCTAATAGGAGGAATTTTCTTTGATGTGAATTCTTTAGATGAAATAAAATACATTATTAAGTCAGATGATTTCTATAAAAAAGAACATGCTGAAATATATAAAGCGATTGAAAATCTTTTCTCCGAAAGTAGAGGAGTAGACCCTATTTTAGTAGTTGAAGAGATTAAAAAAAGTGATTCAAAAAATGAAGAAGAAATTCTTCAAGTATTGACTGAAATTATAGATGAAAATACTAGTTCGTATAATCTTTTAGAATATGCTGAATTGATAAAAGAAAAAGCTATGCTAAGAAGATTAGGGCAGGTAGGAATGGAAATAACTAAGACAGCATATACTGATGTTAGAACTGCTGAAGAAATTATGGATGAAGCAGAGGCAAAAGTTTTAAATCTATCTAAAAATATACTTAAAAACAGTATAATTGACATGAAAACAGCAAGTTTAGATGAAATGAAGAGAATAGATAATGTAACTGCAAATCGTGGTAAGACATTAGGGATACCAACTGGCTTTGTTGATCTAGATAGAATGACAAGTGGATTGAATAATTCTGACTTGATAATCTTAGCTGCAAGACCAGCCATGGGGAAAACAGCCTTTGCTCTAAACTTAGCATTGAATGCTGCTAAAGAAAAGAAAAATGTGTTGATTTTCAGTCTTGAGATGCCTGTTCAACAGCTATATCAAAGACTTCTAGCAATGGAATCAGGAATTTCTCAAAATAAATTAAGAAATGTTTATCTTGAAGAAGATGAATGGAATAAATTGACATTGGCAACAACTAGCTTATCTAATCTAGGAATATATGTTGCCGATTTACCACATACAAATGTTTTAGAAATAAGATCTTATGCAAGAAATATGAAAACTCAAGGTCTTTTAGATTTAATAGTAATAGACTACTTACAATTAATAAATGGAACAGGTAAGGGTAGAGGTTCTGAAGCAAGTAGACAACAAGAAATTTCTGATATATCAAGAGCATTAAAAGGACTTGCAAGAGAATTAGATGTACCTGTAATAGCTCTTTCACAATTATCAAGAGCTGTTGAAAGTAGAGTTGATAGAAGACCTATGCTTTCAGATTTGAGAGAATCTGGAGCCATAGAACAAGATGCGGATATAGTTGCTTTTCTTTACAGAGAAGAGTATTATATACCTGACACTGAAAACAAAGGAATTACTGAATTAATTATTGGTAAACACAGAAATGGAGCTACTGGAACAGTAAAGCTTAATTTCTTAAGTGAATTTACAAAATTCACAAGTTATACAGATGAAGTGAAATAAAAATTTTAGAAGGGATGATATTTTGAAAAAAGCGGAATTACTAGCACCTGCTGGGAATATGGAAAAATTTAAGATGGCACTACACTATGGAGCAGATGCTGTGTTTATGGGCGGAAAGATGTTTAATTTGAGAGCTGGGAGTAACAATTTTTCTGATGAGGAATTGGAAGAAGCAGTTAACTATGCTCATGAAAGAGGAAAAAGAGTCTATGTAACTCTTAATATTATTCCACATAATGATGAATTAGATGCCTTACCAGACTATGTAAAGTTCTTAGAAAGAATAGGAGTAGATGGAGTTATAGTTGCAGACTTGGGAGTATTCCAAGTTGTAAAAGAAAATTCTGATCTAAACATAAGTATCAGTACACAAGCAAGTAACACAAACTGGAGATCAGTTAAAATGTGGAAAGATATGGGAGCAAAAAGAGTTGTACTTGCAAGAGAAATTTCTTTAGAAAACATTAAAGAAATTAGAGAAAAAGTACCTGATATAGAATTAGAAGTTTTTGTACACGGAGCTATGTGTATGGCAATTTCTGGAAGATGCTTACTAAGTAACTATATGACAGGTAGAGATGCAAACAGAGGAGACTGTGCTCAAGCATGTAGATGGAAGTATTCTTTGGTTGAAGAAACAAGACCAGGAGAAACTATGCCTGTGTATGAAGATGAACATGGAACATATATTTTTAACTCAAAAGATTTATGTACTATCGAAATGATAGATAAAATCTTAGATGCAGGAGTAGATTCACTTAAAATTGAAGGAAGAATGAAAGGAATTTACTATGTTTCAAACTGTGTAAAAGTATATAAAGATGCATTAAATTCTTACTATAGTGGAAATTTTGAATATAATCCTGAATGGAGAAATGAGCTTGAATCTATTTCAAATAGATCATATACAGAAGGTTTCTACCATGGAAAAGCAGGAAAAGAATCTTTAAACTATAACAATAGAAATTCATATAGTCAAACTCATAAATTGGTTGCTAAGATTGAGAAAAAATTAAGTGATAATGAGTATCTAGTAGCTATTAGAAATAAATTATTTGTTGGACAAGCAGTTCAAATTGTTAGTCCAGAAATAAAAGTTAGAGACTTTGTGATGCCTGAAATGATACTATTAGATAAAATGGGTAGAGAAACAGAAAGTGTTGAATCTGCTAATCCAAATTCATTTGTAAAGATAAAAACAGATATACCTATGAATGAACTAGATATGTTAAGAATAGTTTTATAGGAACTAGGGCTCTTGAAACACTAATAGTAGGCAAGTAATTGATATATATAACTAAATTGGTTGTTTGTCAAATAGTGTTGATAAAAAGTTTAGACTATGACCTGATAGAATTAAGAGAATTTTTGAGAATTAAAAACTTAAGAGTTCTCTTTTTTTGTGAAAAAATATTTTTATAAAAAAATTTTAGTATTAGATGGGATGGCACTCCCATATCTCCTAACAAGGGTGATAGCTGCCTTTTCTATCCTCAAATACTAAAATTAATTTATATTATTCTATCTAATTAAATTATATATAATTTTTAATTTTTTGTCAAATAAAAAACACACAAATTAGTCTGTTTCTAAAATTTTTCAATTTTTTTATAAAAACCTTTTAATAGTTGATATTCAAATCTCTCTGCATCTATTAATCTATATAAAGTTCTTGCAAATAATTTTCCTTTTTTAGAAATTCTAACAGCAACTTTAATATATACTTTTTCTGATATTTCAAATTCTTTTATTAATTCAATTGAGTCATCTTTTGGATTTTTTCCAAAATAGTCTGGTGAAGATATAATTTCAGAAATATATTCAAAATAATTTTCATAATCTTGATAATGTTTCTTTTTTATGTGTTCTTTGTTTTGTTCTCCTAGATAAACATAATTTTCTTTCAAGTCAAAATAATCTGTTATTTCTTTATTTAAAATTCCAATAAGTTCAGGTAAATTTTTCACTAATATCAACTCATAAAATTAAGCATTATATTTTTTATTTGTTTGCTTTATTTGTGAAATTCTACCTTCAGATAGTTTATATTTTTCAGCAACTTCTTTTCCTGATGAAAACTTTAGTTCAGCAACGATTGCATTATCTCTCATTTCTTGAACTTTTTCTTGTAAAGTAGCAATTTCTTCAGAGTGTAAAGATATTATTTTACCTTGTTTTTCTACTTCAGATGCTAATTTTTCTTGTGCTTTAGCTATAGAATTAATTGCATCTATTATATGGTTTTTAACTGTTTTTTTTGACATTATATTCTTCCTCCTTAAGTATATTTAATTTAATTAATTAAATATATCATATTTATCTGAGATTGTCAATATTTTTTACTCTAAAATTCTTTTTAAATAAATTACAACTCTAAATTTCTCATAATTTGGGGTTATTTTTTCTTAAGTACTATTTAGTTTGTTTTGAATGTTTACTATTCAAACACTGGCTAATTTTCTTAGGACTTTAACAAACAAGTTTTCTATTGATAACATTAGTATTCTATTGGTTTTGTTCTAAACCATTTATTATATAACTAATATTTTAAGAGGTTATTTTATAAAATAAACTTTATATATTCAGTTTCCAAAGTTCTTAAGAATATTATATTAAAAGTATTTTTTTAAAATTATGAAAAATACTTGAAGGAAATAATTAGAGCATGCTATAATAAATAGTTGATATTTTTAGTAGACTATACTTTATTTTAGTATGAAAATTTCAAATAAAAAATAAAAGGAGAGATATAAAAAGGGATGGCTGAACAGATAGGAAAGAACAAAATAGTTTTATTAGGATTAGCAGCGCTTTTACTTGTAAGTTGTGGAGGCGGTGGAGGAGGAAGTTCAAATACTCCAGTAATTCCGAGTAACAGTGAGAAGCCTGCAGTTAATAAAGTAGAAAATATAGTAAATCCAGGAAATGGAACTAGTCCAAGTCCAAGTGTGATACCAGATAATAATCCTACTCAAAATGAGTCTAGAGAGTCACTTGAATCACTTAGAGCAAGAATGACGGAACCAGAAGTAAGAGAACATATTTTAAAAGAACAAAAGAACTCTACTGAAAGTATTCCTGTGGATAATAAGATAATAGATGGAGCTACACAAAAAGTAGCAGTATTAGATGGAGATTTTTTAAAGAGAAAACAATATTTTGAAAATCTTTATCCAGGTATAGAAGTTTTAGATAAAACTAGTAATAAAGAATCTAATAGTACTCATGGTGAAATAGTTTTAAAAGCTATGAGAGAAGGTAGTAAAGTTGGAATAATTGCATCAAGTATAGGGATGGAAACAGAAGTAAATGGTGAAAAAATAGATACAGTAATGCCAACTTTAAAAGATTATCAAAATACTCTAAATAGATTTTCACCTAATCAAAAGGTAAAAGTTTTTTCTCAATCTTGGGGTGTACCTAAAAAAATAGGAGATTTCAGAGCTGACAATAATGCAATAGCTAATATTGCACCAGGTGGAGATCAAGCTGAAGGACAAAAAATATTAGATTTCTATAAAGCACAAGTAAATAATGATGTTCTTTTTGTTTGGGCAAATGGAAATACTTTAAAGGGTGTTACATTCAATGATGCTTACTTTCAAGCTGGATTACCATATCTTTATTCTGAATTAGAAAAAGGTTGGATTACAGTTGTAGGAGTTCAGAAAAAAGAAGGAAGTACATTAAATAAACATTACACTCTTTCACATTTAGCTTATCCAGGAAATGCAAAATGGTGGGCAATTTCAGCTGATGCTGAAGTTACTGATAGCAAAGGCTTACATAGAGGGTCATCTTTTGCAGCACCAAGAGTTGCAAGGGCAGCTACCTTAGTTGCAGAGAAATATGATTGGATGACAGCTGACCAAGTTCGTCAAACTCTATTTACTACAACAGATAGAGTAGAAATAGATGAAAATGAAAAATTTACAAGAAACATAATTACTGAACCAAATACTAAATATGGTTGGGGAATGTTAAATCAAGAAAGAGCATTAAAAGGACCAGGAGCTTTTATTAATATTCATAGACAATACGAACATTCTCCAAATTCTAATAATATATTTAAAGCTAATGTACCTGAAAATAGAGTTTCATATTTTGAAAATGATATTGTTGGAGATGGAGGGCTTGAAAAGTCTGGAAAAGGGACTTTACATTTAACAGGAAATAACTCATATGAAAGAGGAAGTATTGTAAAAGAAGGGACTTTAGAAATACATAAAGTTCATGCTGGTCAAGTAGACATTGAAAATAATGGAACATTAGTATTATATAGTAAAGCAATTATTGGTTATAATGCAGGAGCATATGAAATAATAAAGGATTCAGAAATAACAGCAAATAATATATCTGCTCAAAATGTAAATAATAAAGGAACATTTAAAGTAAAGGGAACAACTGCAATAATTGGTGGAGACTATATTGCACATCCAGGTTCTACAACAGAGATGGATATTTCTTCAAAAGTAAGAGTATTAGGAAATATTAATATACAAGGAGGAGTAGCTCTGTTAGCTAATAGATATGTAGCTATGGGAGAGCAAGCTGTGTTATTAGAAGGAGCTAATGCTCAAGGTTCTGTTCCTAATGTTCGAATAGATGGAATGAGAAAAGCTAATGTAGAAATAAAAGATGGAAAAGTTGTTGCAACAATGTTAAGAGAAAATACAGTTGAATATCTTGGAGAAAATGCAGAAGCTTCATCAAAAAATGTGGCAGAGAATGTTGAAAGTGTATTCCAAGATTTAGACCAAAAAGTACTATCAGGAACTGCAACAAATGAAGAGCTAGTAATGGGAGCAGTATTACAATCTATGTCATCATCAAGTTTTTCATCAGCAACTGAGTTAATGTCAGGAGAAATATATGCTTCAGCACAAGCATTGACTTTCTCACAAGCTCAAAATATTAATAGAGACTTATCAAATAGATTATCTGGATTAGATAACTTAAAAAATTCTAATGAAAATTCAGAAGTGTGGTTCTCAGCAATAGGAAGTGGTGGAAAACTAAAAAGAGATGGATATGCTTCAGCAGATACAAGAGTAACAGGAGGACAATTTGGTATGGATACTAAATTTGGACCAACAACAACTCTTGGAGTAGCTATGAACTATTCATATGCAAAGGCAAACTTCAATAGATATGCTGGAAAATCAACTAGCAATATGGTAGGTCTTTCATTATATGGAAAACAAGATTTTCCTTATGGATTTTATGCATCAGGTAGATTAGGACTGACTAATATCTCATCAAAGGTTGAAAGAGAATTATTGACAGCAACTGGAGATACAGTAACAGGAAAGATAAAACATCATGATAGAATGTTATCGGCTTATGTAGAATTAGGGAAGAAATTTGGATGGTTTACACCATTTATTGGATATTCTCAAGATTATTTAAGAAGAGGAAGTTTCAGTGAATCAGAAGCAGCTTGGGGAATAAGAGCAGATAAGAAAAACTATACAACAAGTAATTTCTTAGTTGGAGCAAGAGCAGAATATGTAGCTGACAAATACAAGTTACAAGCCTATGTGACACAGGCATTAAACACAGATAAAAGAGATCTGTCATATGAAGGGAAATTTACAGGAACTAATGTAAATCAAAAATTCTATGGAGTAAAACAAGCAAAAAATACAACATGGATAGGTCTTGGAGTATTTAGAGAAATAACTCCAGTATTTGGAGTATATGGGAATGTAGATTTCAGAGTAGAAGATAAAAAATGGGCAGATTCAGTAATCTCAACAGGATTACAATATAAATTCTAAAAAAGTAAAGAGAATTTTTGAGAATAAAAACTTAAAAATTCTCTTTTTTATATATATAAAATTGAAATAGTCAGACACTGTCTGACCAATTAGATACTCAATTACGCAGACAGTGTCTGCGGAATTCAAATTAAGTTGGTCTCACTATCTTATTTTAATGAGAATGATACTTTGGTAAAATTAAAACTTTCAAAGGATAATAGTCAAATATTTGTTAGTAGATATACAACAATCCTACCTTCTTTGGATGAATTTAAAAAGATTATAGAAGAATAATATTGTTTAGTGAAAAATTTGAAGGGTGGTATACAATGATAGGAATTTTTAATAAAACAGAGATTACAGTTCATTTAGCACAAGAATATCTAGATTTTCCTATGGTTTCACGTTCTTTAGCTAGAAGAATTTTATCTAATATAGATAAATTTAAAGTTGTATTCTTAGATTTTGAAAATATTGAGACTATAGGTCAAGGCTTTGCTGATGAAATTTTTAGAGTTTTTAAAAATAAACATCCAGAAATAAGTGTAATTCCATTAAATACTAATGAAGAAATAGATTTCATGATAAAGAGAGCAACGAATACAAAGTTTTAGAAAAATTTGAAGAGCTGTTACAAATTGAATGAAAAAAATCATTAATTTATAACAGCGCTCACTCTACCTTTTAGTATTTAGTCTTTTTTGTTATGTCTATTCTAGGAGCAATACTACTACCAACCATTTTCAGCATCTATCCTTTCTCTTTTAGAATCATGTTCATACCTTTCAAATAAGCCATAAAATATTTGTGCGGTCTTGGGGTAATTTGCTTCTAAATATTCAGCAGTTTTTTTAAATTTCTCAGCCATTTTCAGTTCTTCTTTTCCTGTTGAAGGATTAAATACCCCTCGTCTATTAAATATTGCAACCTGATAACTGTTAATCATCTCATCATCACCATATTTTTCAATCATTTCCCTTACTGCATCACAAGGTTCATATCCATCATCACTTAATGGAGAAAAAGAAAATAGTCTACCAAGTGTTGAAGTAAACAAACTCTCTTGATCGTTTTCTATTAATAATTCTCTGTATTTTTTTATCCATTTTTCAAGATTAGTTTCATCTACTTTTCCATTAAGTTCTGCTGGACAGAAATGTGCCTTCTGATATATCATATACATGTTGCGGAAATATGTTTCTTCTTTTGATTTATCTTCGATCAATACATGATCTTTTTTGAATACTCCAGCTACTAGTTGTGCTAGTATTTCTGGCGACTGTTTAATCATTTGATGAAAACATTTCATTTCTTCCCATTCTAGTAAATTCATAAAAAATATTTCGATATGAAATATTCTGTTGCATTTCACTGGATCATCAATATATGTATCCTGAATTATCCTAATTAATTGCTTAAGATAATAACTTGTCATCTGATCAGTTTCTAAATGAGGCATCTTTTCAATCTCATCAAAACAATTAAAAATTTTTTCTGCAGTCAAAGGTTTTCTATAGTGTATTTGATTAATTTGATATAAATATAGGTCTAATGTGGAATATTTCTTACATTCTATTAATATCCATGAATCATTACATTCATCACAACGAATATAATTTTTCCAAAACTCCTTCTTAATTAGTTCAGAAGCATTTGTTACTAATGGAATTTTTTTTGTTCCAAAAGCTTCAATTCTATATACATTTGCCAATATATTCACTGAGTAGCCACTATTTGTTAAATCTTCAATAATAAATTTATAATCTATGTAGTTTTCACAATTAGAGCTTCTCAAATAATCAAGTGCAATTTGACCTGAAACTTGTATTCCTAACAAAAGTTTAAATGTTGTATAATCCCAATTACCATCATTCCAATATTTTGCTAGATAGCTACCTAAAGTTGAATATGGGTCATTAGTACATATTTTTGCTAATACTGATAAATCATAGCCTAAATTTTTAAATTCTAATAATTTTTCTTTTATTATGATTTCTTTAGCTTTCTCATTCTCATTGCGATTTAGTTCTCTATCGTAAGGAACAGGGTGTATTAGAGGATAATCAGGGCCATTTTTAAATAAATAAGCATATTCATATTCTGATGTATTAATATGTATTTTATCAAGAAGTCTTTCATATTCAACAATATTGTTTTCAGACATTGACCAGTTAGAGGATACAAAATACCTATGTCTATAAATAAGAGAACGTATTTCATTTTTAATTTGTATTGTTTCTTCATCAGACATTTGGGTTAATTCGTAAGAAAGTTGTTTAAAATACTCTTTTCGGAGATCAATTGTTAAGCGACTTGATAATTCAAGTATTTTTTTCCAACGCTTTACTGAAAAATCCATATGTTTCATTAATAATTTCAGATATCCTAACTGTGTCTTTGTCATTTCCTCTATTGTTGTAGAATGTGATTTATAATGCTCACGATATTTTGGTACTGATAAATTAGTAAATGTACCGTGATCAATTGCTGAAAATAAATATTCCCATGCATTATTATAATCAATTTTGAAAGCTATTTTAGCTGCCTTAATCTTTTCTTCAGCACTCTGTAAAGGAGAGCAATTCATCCATGTACAAAATATCTTTGCAAATATATCCTTAGGAGAATTAGATTTATATTCAAATTGTTGAGAATCTAATTTTAGTAACCATCTAAAAGCTAACCAAAAAAATTTTTTTTGTGTGATAAGCTGTTCAATCCCCCATAAAATATCTATATAAGAATTTCTCTCAAAAAGAAAGTTATTTGATTGCTTCTGAAAGAGAGAGAGCAATCCTGTATTTTCAATCCATTCATGTTCAATTCTATTTATTACCACTATAGGAGAAATCTCACATAGTTCTGTCCAGAATTTTGATATATAAATCCACTGTTTTTCAGTTTTGATACATTTTAAAATGTTTTCAACTAAACTATTAAGAGATAATTGAGTTTCTTTATCATCATAGAATACCCCTTTTATAAGTAAAGTTTTTAACATTCCTTTTCGTATTGTTTCTGACCAAAATAATTTTTCACCTTTAATCTGTGCAATAAATCTTTCATGGCTATCATAAGTAAATAAATTCTCAGATTCATTAATAACTTCAAATACAGTTGAAACAAATAAGTTCCAAATTTTTTCACTAGTTAATACATTAAGATAACTCCAAATGTTTTCAGTACTTGCTAAATAATATGATACAAAATCTCCACGTTTAACCATGTATAAAAATGGATCTTCTCCTTTTGTATATGGAAGAATCTCCTCAATAAACTTATCATATGAATTTTCATATAAAGATTCAATGATTAACTTATCACCTTCAATTTCTTCCCAACTTCCTATAAGAAGACATGTCTTTTTTGCTTTTTCACTTATTCCAGTCATCCAAGCAGGAGTTTTTAAAAATTCTCCTTTAAATATCTGCTTTTTCATCTGGCTATATAGCCCATGTGTATCAGATAATAAAGAATACACTTTGTTGTATTCTAATCCTGCATCTTCTAAACATTTTGATATAGTATTGAGTGTCCTTGGTCGTAATTCTAAAATATTATTAGTAAATACAGGGGTGTTTTCATCAATTACAAAAATATTAGTATTGTCCTCAATGGCCACTATTTCATCAGCATAAAACCAAGGAATATAGATATTTCCTTTATTTTCCATTTTTTGAAGTTTGTTCCAAGACTCTAAACTTTTTACAATATAGATAGGACGCTTCTCATTGAGTCTCCATAATTCATTAAGAATACAAAAAATAGTTTCTTCTCTATTACGACCTCTTATAAATACTAATTCATTATATCTCAAAGTCTCAAATTTATTCTGAAAGTGTTCATCATCAATAATGAAAAACTCAATGCCAATAGATGGACAATGTGTACTTCTTCTAAGAGTGATATCCATTTTTCCTGAGGATATAATCGAAATTTGCTCGTGATTATAAATTGTAAGATCTTTTGACATTTTATCAATACGATTCTGCAACTCTAAAAAACTTTTTTCCTGTTCATCTCTCCATTCTTTAAGAAAGTAGTGCTCATATTTTTGAGGGCTTATATATCTTAACTGTTCCAGTATAGCATATATGAGTCTCATTGTGTAGAATTCAGCAACTTCATAAGGGATCTTATATTTTCGCATTAATTGCATAAGAGAGCTGTATAGTTTATCTTTCAAATCATAACCATCTTCATTTTTTAAATCCTTTGCAATTTTTGATAGATTTTTTTTTGATAGTACTGACTCCAGGTCTTTAAAAAATAAAGCTTTTTCTTTCTCACTTTTTATAAAAAAGTCTCCAGTTCCAACAATTAATTTATTCCATGTATAAGATTCTTTACATTTTTTTACTATGCTTTCTCCTGCTGAAATCAGTATATTTTGAGCTTCTGCAGTTCCAAGTGATGTAATAGCATCTAACAGTAATTTAAACATTTTTAACCACTCCTTTATTAACAGCTACAAGCATCTTACCAATATAATTGACTTTTTATTTAATTACAATCCAATTTCCATCACGTTTTGAACCAATTCTTTCTATTATTTTCTTTTCTTGCAAGGATTTAAATGCTCTTTCAATAGTTCTCTTTGTTACGCCAATTTTTTCTGCAAGTTCAGCTGATGTAACACTTGTATTTTCTATTAAAATTTCTATCACTTTCTTTTCAGTTTTATTTAAACCGACATTCAAACCGATATTCAAACCGACATTTTTGTTATTTATTTGCTCCAAAACTTCTTTTTGAAAAGGAATAGTACAACGTATGTAGTTACTTTGAATTTCAAAAACTTCTTTTCCGTATTTTTCTACGATTGTAGGAATACCATGTCCAGTATGTTCAGTAAGTCCCATATTTAAAAAAATTCTCATCAATGTGGTATTTCTAGGTTTACTGATTCCATCAAAGAATTGCTCTTTTGTCATTCCGTTAGGAAGACCTCCATGAGAAAGTATCTCAAGTCTATCACAAAACATTGAAATCTGTGGTTCTGTAACTGTCCAATCATTATGAACTAAAGCATTAAGAATTGCCTCATTAACACAATCAAAGTCAAATAAATATATATCTGTTCTTGGTCTGATTGTTGTATTAGAAATACAAATATTCTCAGCTTGTAATCTATTTTTAATCTTTCCATAGGTTGTTAAAATACAACCATAACCATAATCACTTCTTTCAGATATTGATGCTTTGCTTTTTCCTTTAAACTTGACAAAAATAAAAGGAACATTATTTCTGTCTGACAATAATTCAGCAAGTAAATTATATTCTCCAGCATCATTTTTTAAATTCAAATTTGATTCATAAGATTTGTCTTCTAAATGATATCCTTTTTCAGAATAATATATTTTAAGTTCTCTAAATGATAAATCAGAAAAATTTGCTCTTTTCTTAAGCATATATTCAGTATCTATAAATTTTTTCTCATATCTGATTTTAATTTGCTCAGAAGTCATCTCCTTACAAGTTGTACCTATTCTTATGGTACAGCCAGCAGAAGAAAAACCATATTTTTTTTGGCAATAAATATGATTTTGTCCCTTCTTTATATTAATTGCAATAATTGTTTTTCCTTCATCAAACTTAAGTTCTGAAGTAATTTCATCTTGTGGGTTTGGTTCTATTTGAGCTGTTATGATATCAGATATTTTTCTAAGAACCTCGTCAATGTTATTCACACCAATTACAGTACCATCATCTTTTATACCAATAAGAATAGTTCCTCCACTACTATTTAGAAAAGAAACTATTTCTTTTGAAATTGTATCTGTGTATCTTTCTTTTAATTCTAGTGTTTCTGATTCAATATATTTATTCATTATAGTCCTCCTTCAATATGATTATCATATCACATTTCTGACATTTATCAAATATAAACCGACATTTTATTGTCGTATTTTCTTAATGTATAATATTTGGACTTAATATAGATTGAAAAAATCATCCAAGAAATTATTTCTCAGATGATTTTTTCTAATTTAAAAATATAATATTGTATACACTTGTTTTATTCCCACTCAATAGTTGCAGGTGGTTTAGATGAAATATCATAAGTCAATCTATTAATTCCTTTAACTTCATTTAGAATTCTATTAGAAACTTTTTCTAAGAAATCATAAGGCA
>ERZ773018.637-NODE-637-length-20064-cov-10.399620_pt1 | contig 20064 bp, 13 predicted proteins | sample MGYA00580840_ERZ773018 | MGnify/ENA primary metagenome ERZ773018 (study PRJEB29015, sample SAMEA2738125) | human oral metagenome | biome: human oral; feature: human-associated habitat; material: saliva | place: China | collected 2256 ... | reverse complement strand
GCCGACAAGCGCCACCTGCGCGAGCGCCTCGACGCCGTCACACGTGCGCGCGTCGCTCTCGCGCGCGCGTCGGCGACGGTCGTCTCCTCCTGGCGGACCTGCATCGCTGCGGCGCGGCGGGTCCCCGGCCTCGGCTCGTTCCTGCGACTGCTGTCATCCCTGACTGTACTCGGCTGGGGAACGGCGATCATCGGGGTGGGAGCCTCCCTGGCGGGCGTCCTGTTCTCGTGGGTCGAGGCCGCGGTCCTGGGCTTCACGTGCCTGACCCTGGTGGCCCTCTCCCTCCTGTGGTCCCTGGGCCGGGCAGGGCACGCCGTCGCGCTGCGGCTCGCCAACACGCGCGTGACGGTCGGCGAGAAAGCCCTCGGCGCGCTGACAGTCTCCAACCCCACGGCTCGGCGCCTGCGCGCCACCATGGTCGAGCTGCGCGTCGGCGCGGGCGCGAACTCGTTCCTGTGCCCGGCGCTGGGACGGGACGAGAACCACGAGGAGGTCTTCGCAATCGCGACGACGCGGCGAGGCGTCGTGGCCGTGGGCCCTGCCTCCACGATCCGCGGCGACGGCCTCGGCCTGGTCCGCCGCGTCCAGACATGGTCCGATGCCACCGAACTCTACATCCACCCGCGAACGGTCGCCATGAACGCCTCGACGGTCGGTTTCATCCGCGACATCGAAGGAGCGACCACGCAGGACCTGTCCTCCGCTGACGTGTCCTTCCACGCCCTGCGCGAATACGTCCCCGGCGACGACCGGCGCGCCATCCACTGGCGTTCCACGGCGCGCGTCGGCAAGCTCATGGTCCGCCAATTTGAGGAAACGCGCCGATCCCACCTGCTCATCGTCCTCGACCTGGACACCGACGCGTGGGCCAGCGACGAGGAGTTCGAGATCGGCGTCTCCGCGGCGGCCTCCATGGCGCGCGCGGCCCTCGTCGACGCGAAGGAGGTCTCGGTGCACACCCAGGTCGGCCACCTCAAGACCCCCACCCCGATGCACGCGATGGACTCCCTCTCCGGGGTCGAGCGCGTCCTGGGCGCAGAACGCATCAGCGCACTGACCCAGCGCGCTGGGACCGAGGCCTCCCAGGCCTCGACCGCCGTCGTCATCTCTGGATCGCGCACCCCCCTGGCGGACCTGCACGCGGCCCTCACGCGCCTCCCCCTCGACATGGTGATCACCGGCGTGCGCATCGACATGGACGCCGACTTCGAGCTGCGTACTCTCGGCAACACGCCGGTCGTCGTCGCGCCCACCCTGGATGACTTCGCCATCGGAATGTGGAAGGCCCTCGGATGACGACGAACCCTTCTCCCCTGGCCGCCTCCGCGCTCCGGCGCGGCATCGACGCCCTCGCGGTAGTCTCGCTGCTCGCCGCAGTGGCCCTTATCCACGGCCCCGTCTTTGGCGGAACCACCGGGTACGTCGCAGCTCTGGGAGGCCTCGTCGTGGGCGTCCTGGTCGCCGCGCTCACCGCCGCGCTTCGCGTCAGGACGATTGGATCGACGCTGGCCTTGGCCGCCGCCTACCTGCTAGCCGGTGGCCCCCTCGCCCTGCCCACAACGACCGCCTACCACGTCCTGCCCACGCAGCGAACGATCCAGATGCTGGTCATCGGCACGATCACCTCGTGGAAGGACCTGCTGACCGTTCAACCGCCCGCCGGAATCTTCGTCGGGCCGGCGATCATGCCCTTCCTGAGCGCCCTGGTCACTTCCTTCATCGCGCTCACCATCGTGCTGCGCACCAAGCGACCGGCGTGGGCGCTTGCTCCCGTCGGCATCCTGGGCCTCCTCGGCATTATCTGGAGCTCCCATCAAGCCCCCCTCGCCCTGCCGATCGGCCTGTTCACCGTGATCGTGGGCGTCGTCTGGTCCGCGCACGTGGCCGGACGCACGCGCCGCGAGGGCGGGCGCGGGGTCGTCGAGTTCCACGAGCGTGCTGCCAACCCCGCCGTGCGCCGAGGCCTCGGCGCGGTCACGCTGATCGCCCTGGCCCTCGCGGTCGCCGTCCCCCTCACGCGCGTCGTCGTCACGGATTCGCACCGCACGGTCGCGCGCGACTACGTCGAGCCGCCGCTCAACCTCCAGGAATACCACTCACCGGCCACGCAGTTCCGCTTCCTGAACACGACCGACAAGGACACAGAGCTCCTGACGGTCGACGGGCTGCCCGAGGGAGGCAGGCTCCGCCTCGCGACCCTCGACTACTACGACGGGACGGTCATCCAGATCGCCACGAACGCCAACGGGTCTGGATTCCGCCACGTCGGAACCTCCTTCTACGAGACTCCCGCGCCCGCCGACGCCCAGGCCTCGAACGTGACCGTGCGCATCGAGGGCTACTCGGGGAACTGGGTTCCCACCGTCGACGGGGCGCGTTCCCTGGAGTACACCTCCGATCGGGCCAACCAGCTCGCTGACGCGCTCTACTTCCACGACCGCCTCGAGACTGCGCTGTCCACCGTGCGACTCGCGCAGGGAGACTCCTACCGGGTCACCGGCGTGGTGACGCGTCAGTGGAGCGACGAGGAGCTTGAAGGCCGAGCGTTCTCGCGCACGACGTCAACAGCCGACGAGGGAGTCCCCTCCGAGGTCACCGACGCCGCCACGGAAATGATCGGCGACGCCGCGCCGGGCATCGCGCAGGTCCGCGCCATTCAGCGCACGCTCCACGACGAGGGCTTCTACTCCGACGGCTCCGACCAGCTCTCCCTGCCGGGCCACCGCACCTCGCGCATCGAGGACTTCCTGAGCGCCGACCAGCTCATCGGCGACGACGACCAGTACGCGGTCGCGATGCTCCTCATGCTGCGCTCGCTACAGATCCCCTCCCGGATCGTCATGGGATTCCACCCGGAGACCCCGGCCTCGGGACCGGTGACGATGACGGGCAAGGACACGCACCTGTGGGTCGAGGTCCCCTTCGAGGGCGCTGGATGGGTCGCCTTCGACCCGACTCCCCCGCGCGACCAGGTGCCCCAAACGGAGGTCCCCAAGCCCAAGCCCGATCCGAAGCCTCAGGTCCTCCAGCCGCCGGACCCGCCGCAGGACCCGGCGGAGCTTCCGCCGGACACCTTCGACGACTCGGACGACAACGAGGAAGGCTGGCCCGCGTGGATCGGTATCCTCCTGGCGATCCTGGGCTGGACGGCCCTCGGCGTCCTGGCGCTCTCCCCGATCTGGGGTCTGCTCCTCTTCAAGGCGCTGCGCCGGCGCCGCAGACGCACCCAGGGGTCCGATGAAGAACGCGCCGCGGGCGCATGGGAGGACGTCGTCGACTACGCGACGGACACCGGACTGCGCGTGCCCGTGGGGGCGACACGCCTGACGCAAGCGCGCGCCATCGACGCGCGGCTGGAGGACCGCCGCGCCGAGATCCCCGCAGATACCGGTTTCCACCGGTGGGACGAGCAGTGCACCGAGCTGGTGTCCATGGCCCGTTCGCTCGACGCCGTCGTGTTCTCCGACGCGGGCGCTCAGGGTGGGGGCGCGGAGCGTTCCTGGGAGATCAGGGACGAGGTCGTGGCAGCGATTTCGGGGAAGACACCCTGGTATCGGCGCTACTGGGCGTTCCTGTCGACGCGTTCCCTGCGGATGCGCCGGGTTCCTCTGCGCGTGCGCGTCGATTCCCTCATCGAGCTGCTCGCCCAGTGGCGCGCGAAGAAGACAACACCCGCGGCCACCGACGAGACCACACCCCTGAAAGGCACGGACAATGTATGAAATGACGGTCCCGGGAAAGCCCTCCGTCGAGGTTCCCCCACACCTGGCGGGAACCGTCGCGGTCAGCCTCGGGCGCCGACTGGCGTGGCGTATTCTCGCCACAATCATCTATGGCACGCTCGATGTGTTGCTGACCTTCGCGCCCTTCTACTTGCTGTTCATCTACAGGATGTCACTGGACACGTTCAATACGCTGAACGTTATTACGGGCGTGATGGCTTTCGCATGGCTCGCCTTCGTGATCCTCAAGCTTGTGCGCACCGGTGCGAGTCCTCTCATGGCCTTGACCGGCGTGCGTTGGGTCCGCTATGACTCGGGGGCTCCCGCCGGGTGGGCGGGCCTGGGAAAGCTCCTCCTGCAAAGCGTCATCGGTACGCTGACCTTCGGTGTCGGTTCCATCATCATCTGCTTCGCCAGCATGGACGAGATGAACCGGACGTGGTTCGACCGCACGCTGGGCATCGTCCCGATCAACACGAAAGCGGGACGCGACACCTACAAGACGCCCGCCCCCGAGCCCGAGGAGGAGCCCGAGCCGGTCGTCCACCCGTGGAACGCCACGTCCTCGGCCGCCGCTTCCCTGCCGCCTGTCCCGACAGTGCCCGAAAAGGAAACGGAGACTGTGCACGTGCCGTGGGGAAGTGCGATCCCCGATCCGAGCCCGGCAGCGCCCTCCGTTCCTTCGCCCGCGGTGAGCGCACCCGCGCCTTCCTCCGACTACATCGGGGCAACGCCTTGGTCGACTTCCGACACAAGTGTCAGCACGCCAGCCCCCGAGGTGGCCGCGCCTCCTTTGTCCTTCACCCCGCCCTCGTCCTCGTATTCGGGGAGCGCGTCGGTCTCCTCCCACCACGAGGATGACGACGATGACCGCACGCAGCTCGGGGTGCGCTACGACACGGCTCGGGTCACCTTCGATACGGGCGTGGCCTATCCATTCGGCGGCTCGATCGTGCTCGGGCGCAACCCGGTCGCCCCGGCCTCGCGCCCCGCCGCCTCCCTCGTGCCCGTCGATGACCCGGATCGGACGGTATCGAAGACTCACGTCGTGCTCACGGCGACGCGTGAGGGGGTTCTCGTCGAGGACCTGCACTCCACCGGCGGCACGGTCGTTGTGCGCGCCGACGGCCAGGAGACGCCTGTCGTGCCCGGTTCCCCCATCGTCGCGGCGCCCGGAGACACCGTCCGGTACGGGCAGCGGAGCGTGGTCATCAATGGGTAACGAGTGTGTCGAAGCGGTCGGCCCCGGGGGTTCGCGGGTCGTCGTCGCGCACGCTGCCCGCACGGATGTGGGACGCCGCCGCACGCACAACGAGGACTCGTGGGGGGCTTCCTTCCCCGCCTACTTCGTGGCGGACGGGATGGGAGGAAACGACGCGGGCGACGTCGCCTCACGGGCCGTCGTCGACACCATGTGCGACTCGTTGGCTCCGGGCGAGTTCACCACCCCCGCCCTGCTCTCGACCGCGGTATCCCGCGCGGCGTTGGCAGTCGCGGCTCTGGGAACGGGCTCGCGGGCACCGGGTTCAACCCTGACGGGCATCGCATTCCAGGAGTACCGGGGCAAGCCCTGCGCCGCCGTGTTCAATATCGGAGACTCTCGGACGTACCTGCTCTCCGAAGGGAGTTTCGAGCAGATCTCTGTCGATCATTCCGAGGTTCAAGAACTCATTGACGCGGGCTACGTGACCGACGTCGAGGCCCGCGCCCTGCCCCACCGAAACATCATCACCCGCGCGCTGGGAGCCGGATCCACCGGTCATGTCACCGCCGATATCTTCATGGTCCCCGTGCATCGCGGCGACCGGTGGGTGATCTGCTCCGACGGGCTGTCGGGAGAGGTGACGGACGCGCTCATCGAGATGGTCGTGCGCCACGTCAAGGACCGCGAGCAGGCAGCCGACGAGTTGATCGCACAGGCGCTGGGTGCTGGCGGTAAGGACAACATCACCGTCGTCATCGCGGATGTCCTCGAGGCCGAGCCCGAGTGGGGTCAGTCGAGTACCGGCGACGAAACCGTCGATAACGACGTGACCGTCAACTCTGCCGGAGACGCGGACTCGCAGCCGATGGAGAAGCAGCAACTGGCGGATGCAACGCGAGTGGAGGAACAGCATGCGTAAACGCACGTGGACACCGGGTGGCTATCCCGCAGCGGTGACCGAGCGCGGAATCGTCGTCCTGGAGCCCGGCAACGAGCAGCTCGCCCAGCGATTCTGGGAGCTCATGCTGGAGGGCGCAGACCTGGCTGTCCTCCTCCAGGAGCTGACCTCCGCCTTCGCCGCCAACCTGGCCGCACTGCCGAGTTTCGTCGCACTCATCGACGAGTCGGGCGAAGCACACATCGCTGTCCGCGGAGCTTTCGAGGTCGTCGTCGACGGGCCGGAGGGGCCGACGTCCGTGAGCGGGGGCAGCGTCATCACGTGGTCTGAGCACCGCTTCCGCACGCATTCCGGCTGGCGGATCGCCACGCCGGTGGACGGTCCCATGCCCGAGGCCGCCCGGTGGCAGGTGATCAGCGCCGTCCTGCCCGTGGCCACACTCGCGTCGGGCACGGTCGGCGAGGTAGCGTGCGGCGCGCCCGCCGATTCCCCCGTCGAGTCCGTGGCCTGGGACGAGGCCTCCCCCGCTTCCTCCAGGCCTGCTTCCTCCGGGCCCGCTTCCTCCGCGAACGCCGTCGTCGCTTCGGACGAGGCCTCCCCGGCTCTCGGCGCACCCGTTCCCTCTGCGGGCGCGCAAGCGAGCCCCGAGGAGCCGTTGCCGCCTGATCCCGCCCCCGCAGATTCGGGCGACGCGCCTGCCGACAGCGAGGGTTCCTCCGCCGATCTCTCTTGGCTCGCGGGGGCCTCGTCCGGGTCTGACGAGCCTGCGGGTGAGGCCGACGACGCTTCCTTGTCTGCCGAGGACAACGATTCCCCCGCTGCGGCCTTCTTCGCGCAGTTTGTCTCTCCGTCCGACGAGGAGGAGGAATCCGAGCAGGAGGACGCGGCGGCAGAACCTGTGATCGCCCAGCCGACTGCCCCCGCCCCCGTTCCTGCCGACGACGAGCCATCGGGTTCAGGGGCCTCGGGAGAAGAGACGCAAATCCCCTGGTACGAGCGCGAGGACGAGACACCCGAGCCCGACCCCGTGGACGAGGCCGAAGACCCCGACGACGACAAGCCATCCCTCGACGCGACAGCTGACGATGCGGCGGACGAACCCCTCGAGGTGGAAGCGGAGGATGGCGTGCGTTCCCGCTTCGAATACCTCTACGGTGCCGAGCGTCCGGAGTATTCCGTCGAGCAAGCGGCCGTCAGGCAGATTCAAAACTCCGATGTCATCGACGACGACCCGGTTCACGTGCCCCCGTCGTTCGCCTCCCCGCCTGAGACAGAGCACCGGGAGGCACCGGAGCCCGCCATCGATGATCCGGTCCCACCCGTCCCCGGTCAGGCGGTTTCGGGTCCGCCGGTCTCGGCAGCAGAACCCGAGCCCCGATTCGACCCGCCCCCGGGAAGCTTCTTCATCGACTCTGTCCCCGGACTCTCCTCAGGCGCTCCGCGAGTGCAGGAAGCCTCGCCCAGCGCCGCCTATCAACGGCTTGCGGCGACGCAGAGCGAGGGCGATCACGACGGACAGACGATGCTCCCGGAGCGTGCCCGCGAGCTGCGCGAGTACGCCCGCCGGGTCGGGACCGACACCGCGCCGGACATGCCCGCGGCACAGTCGTCCCAGACCGCGGTCGGTCCGCAGGTCCTGGCGGTCCTGTGCGAGAAGGGGCACCCGAACCCGACCCACGCCTCGTCGTGTCGAATCTGTTCGTCTCCGCTGAGCAGCAGCTCCGTCACCGTCCCGCGCCCAGACCTGGGCCGGATCATCCTGTCCACGGGGGAAGAGGTGCCCCTCGACCAGGACATCATCATCGGGCGGCGCCCCCGCTCAACCCCGACCGCTGGTCGCGCCCCCGCGCGCCTGACCATTGTCCCGAGCCCCGGCAAGAAGATATCTCGCAGTCACTGCGAGCTGCGGATCGACGACTGGGACGTGCGGCTCCACGACCTCGGCTCCCAAAACGGCACTCTGCTGATGCGCCCCGGGCAGGCCCCCGTCCGCCTGGACGGGTCTGTGGCCATGGTCCTCAAGCCGGGGGACGTCGTCGAGCTCGGCGAGAACATCTCATTCCGAATGGAGGCGTAATGCGACAACCACTCGATCCCCCGGCAATTCCGGGCGCAACGTTCGTCCGCCACCTCGGCACGGGCGGTTTCGCCGACGTCTACCTGTTCCGCCAGCAGATGCCCCAACGCGACGTGGCGGTCAAGGTCCTGCGTCCGGATTCCAACGCCCGGGCCTCGGCGGCCTTTGACGCCGAAGTGAACCTGATGGCTCAGGTCGCCAACCACCCGTCCATCGTGTCCTTCTACACGGGGGGAATCGCGGACGACGGCCGCCACTACCTGGTCATGGAGTACTGCCCGCCCCCGCACCTGGGCCAGCGTTCCAAAGAACACCGCATCCCCGTGTCCCAGGCGCTCGACGTCGGCGTGCGCATCGCGGGCGCAGTGGAGACGCTCCACCAGCGCGGGATCATCCACCGCGACGTCAAGCCCATGAACATCCTGTTCACCCAGTTTGGGCACCCCGTCCTCACTGACTTCGGCATCGCCGCGCAAACGGGAACGGGCGAGGAATCCCCGGGCGGTTTCTCCGTGGCGTGGGCACCGCCGGAGCAACAGGACGGCACGGGCCCCTTCGGTCCCACGATCGACGTCTATTCCCTGGCCGCCACCGTGCACGGTATCCTCACAGGCCACTCCCCCTTCGAGATTCCCGGGGGAGACAACCGCGAGCTCTCCGTACTCAACCGCGTGCTGCGCTCCCCGGTGCCCGCCATCGGCCGCACCGACGTGCCCGCGGAGCTCGAGCGCATCCTCGCGATTGCGATGTCCAAGGACCCCAAGCGGCGCTACCAGTCGGCACGGGAGTTCGCCCTGGCCCTACAAAACGTACAGTCTTCGCTGCGCCTGACCCCCACGCCCTTCGAGGCCATGGGGGTAGAGGCCCCGGCCGGGACCTTTGAGGACGAGGACGGGGACGAGACCTGCGCGGCACCCATCGCCGTGTTTTCTTCCCACGCCCCAGCCCCGGCCTCGTCCGTCCCTGACGAGGAGGATGACCGCACGGTCGCCGTCCTGACGAAGGTGGACCCGGCCCCGGCTCCGGCAAGCGCGCCGCAGAGCGGTCCCGCGAACGCGGTGTCCACGCGTGAGAACGCGCCTCGGGCCTCTGAGACGGACGAGGCCGAGGAGGCTCCCTCCAGGGGCTTCGGCTCGGTCGTGGCTGGGTTCCTACTCGTGCTTCTCCTCGTGAGCGGCGTCGCCTTCGGCGTGTGGACGGTGCTGCGCGGCGAAGGAAGCACGGTGGCTCCGGCCCAGTCCTCGCCTGATGCGCCTCCACTCGACGGGCTGCCCTCGGCCAACGCAAACGCATCGATTACCGGTCTGGCGGGCACGGTCACCCCTGAGGGGGTCACCTTCACGTGGGACGCGGTCGGCACCGGGACGACGTACCTCTACCACGTCGAGGACCCCAAGGAGGACCACCCTGTGCGCCAGACGAAGGAGACGACGGTCACCGTTCCGGTTGTACCGGGGCGCACCTGCCTGTCGGTCGCCGTGCGCAACTCGGACGGGCGCTCCTCGAACGAGGCCATCGAATGTGTGGAGACGCCATGAGTGCGGAGAGTATCCAACCGAAGTCCACCGAGGACGTATCCGCGGTCATCGACTACTGCGGCGAAATCTACGAGGTTCGCGCCGATCAGGAGTTCCTCATTGGCCGCGAGGCCGACCTGTGCATTGACGACAACCCCTACCTGCACCGCAGGCTTGTACGGATCAGCTGCCACGACGGCCTGTGGTGGCTGGACAACATTGGGTCGCGGATCGCGGTCACCGTCGCCGACGCCTCGGGGTCCATGCAGGCTCGGGTCGGGCCAGGGGCGCGCATCCCCCTGGTCTTCGAGTCGGCCGTCGTCGTGTTCGCGGCCGGGCCCACGACCTACGAGTTCTCCATCACCGTGCGCGGGACGACATTCCGCAGCTACGCTGCCCCCACCGCCGACACCGGCGAGGCCACGGTCGGGGAAGCACGTTTCACGCCGTCGCAGTACCTGCTGATCCTGGCGCTGTGCGAACCCTGGCTGACGCAGGCTGGTTCCGGCGCGACCGATATCCCGCGCAATGCCGAGGCTGCTGCGCGGCTGGGGTGGCCGATCACCCGCTTCAACCGAAAGCTCGACAACGTCGCCGACAAGCTCGATCGGATGGGCGTGCCCGGCATGCGGGGCAGGCCGGGGTCCTTGGCGACACACAGGCGCGTCAGGCTGGTCGAATACGCGGTCGCGGCGCGGCTGGTCTCCAGCAGCGACCTGTATCTGCTCGACGATGAGAAACGACGCAACAGCACACCCGATGCACTCACCGGAAAGGACCGGCGATGAAGATAAAACTGACACTGCGCGGGCGTACCCGCGAGGATATCGACCTGCTGGTCACCACCGATGCAACGGCGACGGTCGGAGATGTTGCTGCCGCTCTGGCTTCCTCGGGTCCGCGACAGAGCGCCGCTACCCTGGCTGCACCCGATTCGCTGACGCTCAGGGTTCTCGATCCCGTGGACGGAAGAATCACCTCAGTCCTGCCGTCAACGGCATACGTGACTGAGACAGGACTCAACTCGGGTTCACTTGTCGACATCGCCTCGGCGAAAGACGCGACTCCAACGGGAGGCGTGGCGGGCGAGCTACGCGTCCTGGACGGAAATGACAAGGGCATGTGCGTCCCCCTGTATTTCGGCGGCACAACCGTGGGCCGATCTCCCTCGTGCACGATCATGCTCAACGACCGTCGAGTGTCGAAGGAACATGCTCGCATCACCGTCGGCTCAAGCATTGAAATTCACGACCTCAACTCAGCCAACGGTGTCCTCGTTGGCAACCAGCGCGTGCAGCAGGCCACGGTGACACCCGGTGACGTGGTCCTCCTTGGAGACACTCAGATCCAACTGGTCCAGACAAAGATGCCCGAATCGACTGGCGAGTCCACGGACATCGCATTCATCAGGTCGCCTCAGGTCATCCCACACGCGACCCCCCGAACGATCAAGCTCCCCGATGCACCAACCCGCCCCAAGCCCTCGCGTTTCCCATTCATCGGCCTCGTGGCCCCCCTGATTATGGGCGCATCCATGTTCCTCCTGACCCGACAGCTGACGAGCTTGGTGTTCATCATCCTGAGTCCGATCATCATGATCGGCTCGTGGTGGGACCAACGTCGACAGTCGACAAGCGAGTTCACCGAAGCAATGACACAGTTTGAAGATGCTCTGAAGGTCACCCACCAGGACCTGGATGACAGTCGACGCGAGGATGTGGAGTCCCGCCACGCTCAGTTCCCTCCGATCAAGCAGACCATCGAGGGGGCGCTGCGTCGCGACGGCTCGTTGTGGATACGCAGGCCCGAGCACCCGGAGTTCCTGAAGTTCCGCCTGGGGCAAGGGACGGACACCGCGACGGTCACCATCGAAGGGGCGGATCAGCGCACGGGTCTTCCGGAGGCGGTCGCCAAGGTGCGCGCGCTCGCCGTTGAGTACTCGCGGGTCACGAATGTTCCACTCGTTGCCGACATCCGCTCGTCCGGAGGCCTGGGCTTGTGCGGCCCGAGCGACGTCCTCAGGCAGGCGCGCGGGGCGATCGCAGCCCAGCTGGCGGCACAGTACTCGCCTGCTGAAGTCATCGTCACCTGCATGACCTCCACCGATCACGTGCAGGGATGGGAGTGGATGAAGTGGCTCCCTCACTGCTCCTCCCCGCACTCCCCCTTCGGTGCCGGCGTCCACCTTGCCTCCGACTCGGCTTCCGCGAAGGTCCTGCTCTCTTCGCTCGAAGGCCTGCTCGAAGCCCGCACTCAGGGCGACCCCAGCGAGGTCTCCGACCGCGGCCCTGAGGTTGCTTCCGCCTCCTCTAGCGAGGCCTCTGCACAGGATACGTCGAAGAAGTTCCCTAATCCGATTCCCGCGGTGGTCGTTTTCGTGGACGACGTGCTGGTGGACCGCGCTCGCCTGAACCGTCTTGCCGAGTTGGGCCCTGATCGAGGTATCTACTTTGTGTGGATGGCCCCTTCGTTCTCCGAATTGCCTGCGGCGTGCCGGTCGTTCATCGCATTCGACGGCAGGCAGGCTTCCATCGGTGACGTACGCGCCTCGCGCGCGCTTGAGGACGTGAGCGTGGACCGCGTCTCGGACGAGGAGTTGGCTGCCCTGGGCCGGTCACTATCCCCTCTTTTCGACGCGGGAGTCCCCGTCGACGATGACTCGGATCTGCCAGGCTCCATTTCCTACGTGGATTTGACTGGCCAGGAACTGGCGGACGATCCCAACGCCATCATCGAACGGTGGAGGGCCTCGCACTCGATCATCGACCGCACACCGGGGCACCCCCATCGCAAGATTCCGGCCGTTCCCCTGTCAGCCATCGTCGGCCAGGGGGCGAGCGAGCCCATGCAGCTGGACCTACGCTTGCATGGACCGCACGCGCTGGTCGGCGGCACAACGGGTGCCGGCAAGTCCGAGTTCTTGCAGGCGTGGGTCCTCGGCATGGCCCAATCGGTGTCACCCGATAGGCTGACATTCCTGTTCGTCGACTACAAGGGTGGTTCCGCCTTCGAGCAGTGCACGGATCTGCCGCACACCGTCGGCCTGGTCACCGACTTGTCGCCCTACCTGGTGCGCCGCGCCCTGACCTCACTACGAGCGGAGCTGCACTACCGCGAGCGCCTTCTCAACAAAAAACGAGCAAAAGACCTCGTCACCCTCGAGAAGTCCGGCGATCCCGACTGCCCCCCATCGCTCGTCATTGTCGTCGACGAGTTCGCGGCGCTCGTGAACGAGGTTCCCGAGTTCATCGACGGCGTCGTCGACGTCGCCCAACGAGGACGTTCCCTCGGCCTGCACCTTATCCTGGCGACCCAGCGCCCTGCGGGCGTCATCAAGGACAACCTTCGTGCGAACACAAACCTGCGCGTCGCCCTGCGCATGGCTGACACCGATGATTCCCAGGATGTCCTCGGGGATGCCATGGCCGCCCACTTCCCGCAGAACACGCCCGGCCGTGCTGCGGCAAAGACAGGCCCCGGCAGAATCTCGGTGTTCCAGTCGGCCTACCCGGGTGCCCGCACGGCCGAGGGACTCAAGACGACGCAGGTTGACATCGAGGCGCTGGGCTTCGGCCTGCCGCAGAAGTGGAAGACGCCCGAGCCGCCCAAGCCTCGCGAGGAGATCCCTACCGACATCACCCGAGTTGTCGGTACTATCTGCGCAGCGTCGGCCAAAGCGAACATCCAGGCGCCTCGCAAGCCGTGGCTGCCCGAACTCGCACCGATCTACGACCTCTCGCTTCTACCCCAGCGTTCCGACGCCAAGATCGTCCTCGGTGTCCTAGACGACCCCGAGGACCAGTCGCAGGAAGTGGAGTACTTCCGACCCGACACGGACGGACACATCGCCTTCTACGGCGCCTCCGGTTCCGGAAAGACGACCGCGCTGCGATCGCTTGCGATCGCTGCAGGCATCACCCCCAGCTCAGGTCCCGTCAACGTCTACGCCCTCGACTTTGCCGGCGGAGGCCTCGACATGCTGAAGAAGCTCCCCAGCGTCGGCAACGTTATCCAGGGCGACGACGAAGAGAGGATTGCTAAGCTCATCGACTTCCTCGGTAGCATCGTCGACGAGCGTTCTGTCTCCTACAAGGCCGTCAACGCCAGCCACCTGACCTCCTACCGGGAACTCTCAGGTAAGCAGGACGAGCCCCGATACCTCGTGCTCATCGATGGGATCGCCACGTTCGCAGAGACCTACCAGCTCGTCGGCCGACATGCGAAGATCTGGAGCCGTTTCCAGCAGATTCTGTCGGACGGGCGCGAAGTCGGCGTTCACTTCGCGGTGTCGGCGGACCGGCCGCAGGCCATTCCGAACTCGATCGCCGCGTCGTTCCAACGCAAGGTGGTTCTGCGTCTAACCGACGAGGACGCATACCTCTATTTCAATCTTCCGCGCGATGTTCTGAGCGCGTCGAGCGCTCCAGGACGCGCCATGCAGGTGGGTAACCCCAACCTCTTGCAGCTGCCGATCCTGGGCAGGAACGTCACGGACTACGACCAGGCCAGGGAGATCGAATCACTGGCAGGCGCCTCGTTTATGCGCCGACGCACCCGCCCGACACCGATCCGTTCCCTGCCGCTCGATATACCGGAGCGCGAGGTCGATCGCGTTGTCGATGGACGCCCCGTCATCGGGGTCGAGGCGGGTTCGCTTGGCCCGATGCCGCTGCGCCCTGGGGGTACCTTCGCGATCACCGGCCCCGCTCAGTCTGGCAGGACCAACACCGTCCGGTGGCTGGCACGCAGCGTCCACAGTGCTTTCCCGAATGCGGTCATGCTGCACGCATGTGCACGCCGATCCCTGGTGGCGAGAGAACCGCTGTGGACGGAGACAGCGCAGGGAGCAGACAAGATCGCGTCCATGCTTGCCAAGCACGGTCACCTGTTTGAGGAAGAAGCTCCGGAAACCACGCCGGGAGTCGTCCTCTTTGTTGAGGGTATCGGAGAGTTCTCTTTCTCCGCGTGTGACCAACAGTTGCAGGACGCCATCGCCTCAGCGAAGGCCAATGGTCATTTGGTCGTGGCCGAGGCCGACGTGTCCGGGTGGTCATTCGGCGGCTCGCTGGCATCCGGGGTGCGCAGCGGCCGGACAGGGATCGTCCTGTGCCCCTCGCCCGGTGAGGGCGAGAACGCCGTCGGAGTTCCCGTCCCCGGTATCTTCGGGGCCGAGGCCGTGCCGGGTCGCGGCTACTTTGTTCAGTCCGGCAAACAGTGGAAAGTGCAGGTGCCCCGAGTATGACAAAACCCGATGGGGACTAGTCCCCATCGTCAGTGACAAAACGAAATGTTAGTTTGAGATTACGGGCTAATCACCCATCCGACGTGGGAACCGTCGGCTCGAACACACCAGATCCGCGATACCCACCCCGGGTATCCAATTCTCAACGGAGGAACACAATGGCAAACCTGAATGTCACCTACGACCAGATGCAGTCCGCAGCAACTCGCCTGCGCAACGGCCAGAAGGATCTTGAGTCCAAGCTCAACGAGCTGCGCTCACTCGTCCAGCAACTCGTGCAGAACGGATTCACCACGTCGCGCGCCTCGGGCGCCTTCGACTCCTCCTACCAGGAGTTCACCCAGGGTGCGACCCGCACGGTTCAGGGAATCGACGGCATGGCCGACTACCTGAACAAGGCCGCGCAAGCTCTCCAGCAGACCGACGAGGAACTGGCACGAGCAGCCGGTAAGTAAGGTCGTCACCGCCTGGGGCGCGGGAGGACACGTCCGCGCCCCAGGTTCTCTGAAGAAAGGAAACGCCCATGCCGGACCTCAAGCTCGACACTACTGAGTTACGCAACCGATCGAAGTCCCTGCGTGCAACGGCAGCCCTGTTGGACGAGGCGAGGATCGATGCTTTGGACATTGCCTCTGTTGTCGGCCACGACAAACTCGCGGGAAAAGTCAGAGAGTTCGGCAACAACTGGGACACCACCCGGGGGCGTTTCCGCGAGCACCTGGAGGCACTGGCGAAGACATTTGACGCCATCGCCGAAACCTTCGAGGATCTCGACAGAGACCTCGAGAACGCGCTGAGGAGAAAGAAATAATGAGTACCCTGCCGGGAGAACCCACCGCCCTGAAAACGAAGGTTGAGGGGCTGATCACCTCCGCGAACAGCATCCAGTCCGCGATCGATGGCCTTAATAAGTTCGTGACAACGTCAGAATCAAAGGCCGTTCAGGCAACGCACAAGCAAGTGCAGAACGCCCAAAAGAGCCTGGAGGCGGCACATGGCCGTTATAAGAAGACGGGCCTGGCGCTGCGCGAGTACCAGACGGTGCTCGCCGACTGCCACAAGCGCGCCGACGCGGCCTCTGCCCGGGAGGAGAGCGCCAATCGACAGCGTAACGACGCACAGCGCACGGTGACCGCGACAAAGAAGCGTCTCCAGCAGCTGCAGAGTTCCCACGCCCCCTCCGTCAACGTCCAGAACGCACAAAACGCAGTCCAGCAGGCGATGAGCAACGAACGTCGGGCTGCGAAGGCGGCGACCGACGCATCGACGGAAATCGCTCAGATCGCCCAAGAGGTGGATGAGGCAGCTGGCCGCGCCATCTCGAAGATCGACACGGCAATATCCAGCACCAACGACAACCTGATCGACAAAATTTCTCAGTTCATCAAAAACGTCGGCAAGGCCCTCGCAGACTTCACCAAGTGGGTAGCCAAGGTCCTTAAGAAAGCGCTAGAAGAACTCGGCAAAATTATTTCCCAAGTTGGCAGACTCATCGGCCCTATCCTTATCACCATCACGTTGATTTTAGGCCTTTTCTTTCTTGGACTAGGGCTATTTCTCACCGGAGTGGTGCTAAGCCTCGCCGGAGGATGGATGATCCTCGCCGCATTGCCTTTCCTCGTTTTGGGATGTCTGGCCGCCATTGCTACCGGATTGCTAACCGCTGCTTCCGGGCTAGGACTGTATCAAAAGATCCTCATGAACGCCCACAACGCTGCTCTTGACGCTGCCGAACGCGAGCACGGACCGGCGAATGTCCACGACGGCGACAACGGGGAGACGACGGACACCATCAACACTCGCCCGGGCAAGGAGGGCCTCATCCGGGACAAGATGGACCTCGCTGGCCGACCTCACCCGCGAGGAACCTGGAGGGAACCGCCGGGCTGGCACGAGGTCACATCGGCTGAGCTGGAGAGGCTGGGTATCGATCCGGAACTCCTCGAAGACACGAACACCGGATTCCACGCGACGCTCTTCCGGGACGACAACGGACGCTACGTCCTGTCCTACGAGGGGACCGATTTCGGGCACGGAGGCGATGTGTATAACGATTATGCGGGTGCAGCGAATACGTCGGATCAAGTTTATCAGGCGATCCAAGCGGCGACGACCGTCAAGCAGCGCCTGATGGCCAACGGCGTCACCGCGGGCAACTTCTCCCTGACCGGTCATTCCCTGGGCGGGGAGCTGGCAGCAGCGGGTTCGATCGCGACGGGGGCGAAGGCGACGACCTTCAACGCCGCGGGATTGAGCTACACGAGCATGAAACTCGCCCAGGAATCGGCGCAGCAACATGGCTTCTTTACCTCCGCCGTTGACGCGCGTGCGCGCGTTGAAAACTATCATTTCACTACGGATCCACTAACAAACGCACAGAAATACACCGCACTGCCGGAGGCATACGGGAGACAAATTGAAGTCAAGGCTTCGCGAGATGATCTGGCCTATTTCAACGACATCAAGCGGGGACACGGCCTCGACGCCATGAAGAGACAGTACGACGCCGAGCACGGCCATGCGTACGCGGACCGGCAAAAGCCTTCGGAGAAATGGGATGCCCCGATTCTCCTACCGGAGCCCGAGCGTCCGACGTGGGTTCCGGTCACCGTCCCAACCGACATCTGACCTCCATGCGAGAAAGCAGAATCAACGATGACAAGCGATAACAACACCCGCGATGAACCTCGCCTGATCTTCACACTTCCGGGCACCTGGTACCCCGTGGCGATCACGGATGAGGGGGCCTCGGAACAGGACGTCGAGCGACTGGTCTTGGGCATTGTCGGTCCCGCCGACGATGCCGCCGTTCTGCGTCGCCAGATGCACGATCAGGTGGTCGATGCGTGCGCCGCGGCCGCGGAAGGCGGCGCCGTTGCGATGTACTTTGGCAAGGAGCTCGAAAAGGACGCGCCCTTCCCTGTGAACATCACGGTCTACCAGCCGCCGGGCCTGCGCATGAGCCCCGCGATTGGCACGGAGAGCGACGAAGTATTTGGCATCCTTCGAATGGGCTTCGATGACGAGGACGACACGTTCGTCGACGTTGAGGGCGGAAACTATCGCGCGCTGCGCCGCCTGCTCATCGAGAAGGATGATTCGTTCCAGATCGAGGTCCCCGAGGAGGAGACTCCCGAGGAAGCGGCCCTGCGCGCCGAGGCGGAGAAGCTTCAATTCGAGCGGATGCGCGTCGATTATTGGGCGCACGTGCCCGACACGAAGCAGATCGTGATCGTCTCCTTCGCGACGCAGATGGCCATGATCAAGCACCTCATGCTCGAGCTCTTCGATCTGATCGTCGCGGCGTCACATTTCGTCACCAGTTCGGCGGACGAAGGCACGAGCGGGCCTATGACTGAGACTGAGACTGAGCCCACGGACACGGACACGGACACAACCACGGCCACGGCCTCGGCCACGGAGGCATCCTCCAGCTCATAGGTGCAGATCCCGGGGCCGCAGCCAGCACGCTGATTATCACCGACCGCGCACACCGGCTGCTCAGACCCCCTCTTATTGGGACGAAGCATGGCTCGGGCTTTTCTTCCTCACACCTTTCGCGTTTCTATTTGGTTCATAGGAGAACACATCATGACCATGGCGATAGCAATCATCATTCTCATCGCTGGCGGCTTCCTCTATTACGGGTGGATCCGGCTGCAACAGGAAGCCACCGCGAAGATCACCCAGCTGATCTTCCGGAAGACGCACCGTGAGGGCGAGGGTGCTGTGGGCAGAGCGCACGTCGTGATCCCGAAAACAGCGTCAGCTCAGGAGCTTCTCAATGCTGCGTGGGCGGCGATTGACGTTCCCGTGAGTGAAAAGGCGCCGAGTTGGTGGCCTGTCAGTGTCTTCAAATGTTGGGCGACAGACCCAAACGGCATCATCTTCCAGTCGGATGGACGCCTGGCGTTCAAGCAGTGGGTAGCAGGATTGTTCGTCAATGATGAAGGCACCCAGCTCCTGTGGAACGTTCCGTATGCATGGCAGCTTAATGGCCTGGTCCCGCAAACCAAAAGCCTAGCCAATTTGGAACGGCGCGTCATCAGGGCGATGAGGGACCGCGACCCGTATTGCGAAATCATCACCGAGGAAGGCAAGGTGGCATGGAAATGAAACACCCAACATTGCATTTCATTGGACTGGCGTTGTTCGTCATCGGCTTGCCGTGGTGTTTCCTGCTGGCCGACGAGGATCAGAGGCTCCTTCCGTCGCTGTTCGTCGTTGTTGGGGCAGCAGTGGTCGTGGCCGCGGATTTCATCGGCCCTCCGGCGCTGCCCGATCCCCTCGCCGCCGTCGACCCCGAGCCGTGGAGGACCGTGCCGGCCACCAACGCTGCGGAGGCGCAGGCATACCGGGCGTGGGTCGAGCAGGCCTTCGCCGCCACGCAACAGCCGCCGGGGATGCCGACCGCGCCCATGATGGCGCAGAACCCACCGATGGGCGGGACGCAGGCTCGCATGTACGAGGCCGGGGCACCCCAGGCGTCCATGCCCCCTTCCGCGCCGGCTGAGACGCAACCGCCCGCGCCGCAGCAGGGCGCCGCAGAAGAGGCAAACCGCCCTGTCTCGATCGGCCCGCTTCCATCATCTACTGACGCCGCACCGGTGAACCAGCCGATCTCAATCGGCCCACTCGTCGCCCCTGAGCCCAACGCTGCGCCCGCCCCGCAACAGGCAACGGAGCCCCCCGCCCCGCAGCCGCCCTCACAGGAGCCGCAGCCCGCGTCGCCAGCCGACGGGACCACCGCGCCGGAGGATAACGACCTGGACATGACGCGCGCGACGCCCTCCCCCGCCAGCAGGTTCACGAGTGCCGACGCCATCGACCCGAAAACCCCGTGGGACGTTCAGGCGGAGATCGCCCGCATGAGGCCTGACCTGTGGGTGCCCCTGTCGAAGAACCCGTCCCTGTACCCGGATCTCAGGGCCTGGCTCGATCGCCATATCACCAACGAGTAGGTCTTAGGCCAACGCGCGAGGCCCGACGAGTGTGGGGGCCGCCCAGATGGGCGGCCCCCACAGCGCCCCAGGCACCGGACGCTAGTCGCCCGCCTCCCCCACCTCGACGGCGCCCTCCTTGGCCTCCACGACAGCCAGCCCCGCATCGGTGAGGATCGTCGCCGCCCACGGCCTGCCCACAGGACAGGCGCGCACAACCACACGCCCAGCCCCGGCCTCGTCAAGGGCAGCGACGGCACGCTCAACGATGCGCGTGCGCAAACGCTCCTCGTATTGCGTGCTCCCACCGCGGGTAGCATCACCGCGGTCGTCGAACAGCACAACCTCGACGCCTCGGCTCCGCGCGCGCCTCGCAGCCGCCACGACCTCGGTCCCCGTGAAGTAAGGCGCGCGGATCTCGTCGCGCAGCTCCGCCTCGAGCAGGCGCGCCTCCATGGCGATCT
>ERZ773018.635-NODE-635-length-20071-cov-2.863959_pt1 | contig 20071 bp, 19 predicted proteins | sample MGYA00580840_ERZ773018 | MGnify/ENA primary metagenome ERZ773018 (study PRJEB29015, sample SAMEA2738125) | human oral metagenome | biome: human oral; feature: human-associated habitat; material: saliva | place: China | collected 2256 ... | reverse complement strand
CCGAGAGGAGCGCTAGGAATGGCTAAGAAGTCAAAGATCGCTCGTAACGAGCAGCGCAAGGTCATCGTAGCTCGCTACGACGAGAAGCGTCGAGAACTGAAGAAGACGCTGGTGAACGAGAACGCTACCCCCGAGGAGCGCGAAGCAGCACGTGTAGCTTTGCAGAAGCTACCCCGCAACGCATCTCCCGTCCGCGTTCGCAACCGTGACCAGATCGACGGTCGTCCGCGCGGTACCTTCCAGAAGTTTGGTATCTCCCGCGTACGCTTCCGCGAGATGGCACACCGTGGCGAATTGCCCGGTATTACTAAGTCAAGCTGGTAATTTCTGGTATTTTGTACCTAGGCGAGTTATTTTTCTTCGTGAAAAGCAGCTCGACTTAGTCTGAAAAAGATAAGTCTCAGGAAGGGGCACCCCAAATGGCTAAGAACCGTACCGAACTCGTTGCAGAGGTAGCAGAGAAGTCTGGCAAGAGCCAGGCAACCGTGAACGCAGTGCTCGACGCAGTGTTCCAGGCTTTCGAGACCTCCGTCTCTAAGGGCGAGAAGATCACCATCCCCGGCTGGTTGGCTATCGAGCGTACCGACCGTGCAGCTCGTACCGGTCGCAACCCGCAGACCGGTGAAACCATCCAGATTCCCGCTGGTCACGGCGTGAAGCTGACCGCAGGCTCCAAGCTGAAGGCAGCAGTCGCCACCAAGAAGAAGGCCGCCAAGACCACCAAGAAGAAGTAATTCTTGAGACTCTAAACTGTGAAGAGCCGCCTCCCCGCCGTACCGGTGGGGAGGCGGCTCTGTTTGTGCGCGGCCGGTTCGCATACGAAGCAGAAAGTCAGCCTATACCGCAGATAAAAGGATGTGAAAGCCACAGGTGCTGGGTAGCTTTGTGCGGGGCTGCGGGATAGACATGTGGCGAATATTGTAGGCGGTTTCGGGTTGGTCACCCGCCGAAAACAGGGTTTATAACGTGTGACACGCCGGGCGTTCATGATTTTCTCAGGGAAAACACAGGTTTTCTTAGCTGGGGCATAGTGGACGTTGCTATGATATGGGTAATGATGGGGCGGCGCATGGTAGCTATCCGGCCAGCAGCCCCCGCGCCACGCCGGTAGAAGCCTCCACCCCGCACGCTGGGGCACGCAGTTCAGGGTCCGTCTGGGCTACGAGACACGGCGTTTATTCCGTCTTTCGGGAACGCCCAGCGATTCACACGCAGGACAAGAAAAGGACTTTCCCTATGACACCCCGACAGAAAACATACTATGCGGTGGTACCCCTAGCTCTTGCGGGTGTTTTGGTGTTGGGCGCTTGCGGAAAATCCCATGAGACCCGCCAGGCCTCGGACGCGGTGGCCTCAGCCCAGGCCGAGATGGCGAAACGGGCATCAGAATCAGCTTCTGCTTCCCCGTCCGCTTCAGCATCCGCCAGCTCCCACAGCGGTGGGCCTCACCGCTCTGAGGCGCCCACCGCCGCACCGGTGCATGAGAGCACAGCAGCGCATACTGCTCATGAGGCGACAAACGGGAGGAATACTGAGGCCGCCGCAGCACCAAGTGCACGTGCCGACGGTACCGCTGCGCCTGCACCTGCGGCCCAGAACGGATCCAACCCCTCCGCCGCTGCCCCGCACGGTGGTGAACAGCAGCCACAGGGCGGAGCGACACAGGGACAAGGCTCCCAGAACGGTGGCGGTTCTTCCGTCAATATCTCGGGGGGTAACACTCAAGCAGTTGCCGCTGGCGGCGGGTGGAGCACTACCGAATCTGACGGCGATGTTGTCTCGGTAAACCCGGACGGCTCGTGGGTGAAAACCGAGCCTGATGGCGACGTGGTGACCGTGAATTCTGATGGCTCATGGACGAAACGTGAGAATGACGGGGACACCGTCACCGTCAACTCCGACGGCTCGTTTGTGATGATTGAGGACGGGGCTCCCTCACATGACCGGCCAGACGTTCCTGATCTCCCCGCGAAGCCGAACCAGAACGCGACCACACCGAAAACACCGGTGCAGCCTCGCTAATAATGGCACACTACAGTATGCCGGAGCGCTGAATCACAAGGCATGAGGTACCTACTTTTCGGTACAACCATTGTGCCGCTTAGCTGGGGCGGCATACCAACCACGTGAGGAAAGAGCCCCTGATGAAGAGTTCCGCACGAAAACTGTATGTGCTGCTTTCTTGTACCGTAGCGGGTGTCTGTTTATTGAGCGCCTGCGGCGGTACCTCGAATGAGACCCGGCAGGCTTCGGATGCGGTGGCTTCGGCGCAGGCTGAAATCTCTAAAGCGAAAGCGTCTTCGGAATCTGCCTCCAGTGCATCGCCTAGCACCAGTGCTGCATTGGGCATTTCCCCCAGCTCATCTGGCCACGCCCAGCCTGTAGAGCCTGAAAAGACAGCGTCAGCAACGCAGACACCAAGCAGCTCCCCGGCTGCTGCCAGTGCGGCCGCAGCTGGCGCGACCCCCAGCACCAAAGCATCAACGGCATCTCCGCAACAAAGCGAAACGGGCACCATTGATCTGGGGTTCGGCACGATTCAGGAAGTCACCACCATTGAGAACGATGGTGCCTGGGAAGCGCGCAGTGCCCAGGGCACCACGGTGCAAGTTGATGACGATGGTTCATGGTATGTGAACGGCACGAAGGGCATCCTCTCAGTGGACAGCGATGGTTCATGGACCTGGACGAGCCACCCATCCGGAGGTATGGTGACCGTTGAGCGCAATGGTTCGTGGACCTGGACGGGCGGGCCGTACGGTATTGCTGAGGTGAAGGTTGACGGCTCGTATAGCGCGACCAGTGGAGGTAAGCCGCAGATTCCGGCAAAACCCGCTGCTATTGGTAAACCGTCGAACGCAAAGGCAGCGGCCCCTGCTGTTCCGGCGACCCCGAAACAGCTGAAGTAAAAATAGTGCATATGTAAAATTCAGCATATTCCCAGGTGCACGCATCACTTTACAGGTGAAATGAATGCTTGGATAACTTTATGGTTAAAGAAGCTCATTGAAACATCTACCTGAGGGATGCGACTATGAATACCACCTCCACGAACACCCGTAAAATCGCTACCTGCGCCACCATTGTGTTTGCCGGAACGCTCGTACTGAGCGCTTGCAGCGGCGGTGAAACTATTAAAGGCACGGAAGTAAGCTCCTCCAGCTCCGGGACAGCGCAGGCAACTGAACGCATACGGGATTTAGGTTTTAACACCAAAGACGCCACAGTTGAAGATAGCGGTGCTTGGCAGACACATAACGGTCAGGGGATGACTCTTAAGGTGCACTCATCGGGGGCCTGGGAGGTGCGCAATTCACAGAATACGAAGGTGCTGGACGTGAAATCAGACGGCTCCTGGTCGTGGGCTGATGGCCCGGATGGCTCCATCACTGTGAATAAAGACCGTTCCTGGGAGCTATCCGGTGAGAACGGCAATATATCCGTCGCTGCTGACGGGTCGTACGATAGTACCGGGAAGAAAGACGATTTTAAGGGCCCTGCCAAGCCTGGTACTCCCGCAAAACCCGATAACTCGAAGGCCAAAGACCCGGCACAGCCCATCTCCCCGGTGGCTCTGGGGCGGGCTAAAGCAGTAGTGAAATAGCTGCACCTACCCTAAGAGCGGGTGCGGTGAGCCTCACCAGAGATTGACGTCGTCAACGAACGGTACAACATCATATTTGTGAACGGTATGCACCCTCTGCTGGTGGTACTGCGGGTATTTTAGCCTCGGCATCCTGCAGGGGGTGCCTTGTGCGTCAAGAACGCTTACGTTGACACACAATCATAAAATGTAAGGTTAAAGTTGAGGGTTCTATCGGGTGCACCCTAGGGGTTTCACAGCTGAGAGCCGGTTTTTTAGAGCGGCCATACAGCAGCGGTGAATAGGGTAGAACTAACGCCGTAACCCGTACAGCGGGTACCTCCGAGAGAGACGGCGATCCACAACCGACCGAAGGGAAACAACAGTTCTGATGCGTACCTCACTGTACAAAGGTTCCGTACTCGTCGCAGCCACCCTAGCTGGCACGCTGATTCTCAGTGCATGCGGTGGTGGAGCAACCAGCTCCTCCTCAGGAGCCACCTCCTCGGCCGCAACAAGCACCCCGGCTCAAAGCTCAGCCTCCGCAGCAGCCCCGAACACCTCAGCCTCGGGCGGTGCTGGCGGCTCATCAGACTCAGATAGGACCACCATTGCTTGGACAAAAGATGAGCCTGACGGTAATAAGTACGTCGTGTTCCAGGATGGAAGCTGGACCATCACTGGCCCCAAAGGTGAAAGCACAAATGTGCTAGCGGATGGTTCGTGGTCTTATACCACCGCCTCGGAAAAAGGACAACTGATAAAGGAAGCGGCGAGGGTGGATGCCGACGGCACTTTCCGCGTGCTTAAAGAGGGCGCAGTATCCAACGAGCCCCCGAAACTTCCAAAAGCTCCCGAAAAATCCGATAACTCGGCAGTTACCCCTGTCACTCCCGTACAACCCACAAAATCCATAACAGACAACAGCTAGCCTGCTTGTGCGGGAATCTCCCACAACATACGGGAACAGCGTCGTTCCCACCTGACACCCCCCATCCCCGGGTGCCGCATTAACGCCGATGCGGCACCCGGTTCTCACCAACAGGACGCATCGCCCCCGGCGGATGCAGACAGTAATAGCGGGGTAACGATGCTGGTGCGGCACAGCAAACACCTTTCATATCAGCAACGAAATCCTTAAGTCAGAATATTAAGATTTAACTATCACAGCTAAAGCACAGGTTTTCTGGGAGGAAACATAGAAAACCTTGATAAGCTGGGGATATCACCACAGGATGACAACATACAATCACATCAGGTCCAGCAGATTCTTAGCATTTGGCGACAGCTCCCCACGAACCCGAACCAGCGCCGAGAATCAATTTCCCTCCCCATACGGGACTCACACACCTGATCCTATAATGTGCTGTGGTTGTGCATCCACCCGGTGGTAGCCAACCGACCACCCTTGAAGGGACAAGACAATGAACGCATCTGTCAAGAAGACTTCCGCATTCCTGACCATTGCGGTCGCCGGTGCGCTCGCGCTGAGCGCTTGCGGTGGTTCTAATAACGCATCATCTTCCAATAGTTCTTCGAGCTCCAGCTCATCAAGTGCTTCATCAGCAGCCAGCTCTTCTGCGGCTGCGACTCAGGACGGTACCGCATCCGGTGCGGCAACTGGTAGCGCATCTGCTAGTGCCTCTGGTGGTGCCTCCGGTGCCGTAAGTAGTGGCGCGGCTAGTGCAGCTTCGGGCGCAGCATCCAGTGGAGCAAACGGCAACGTGACCATGGGTGAAGGCGGCGCTTGGACCCTCACAGAGGCTGACGGCGACACGATCACAGTCGCAGCAGATGGCTCATGGACCAAGACCGAACCTGACGGTGACACCGTATCGGTGCAGTCTGACGGCTCGTGGACTAAAACCGAACACGACGGCGACAGCGTGACGGTAAAACCTGATGGCTCGTACAATCAGGTTGAGCACGACGGTAAAGCAGATAAGCCAGACACCCCGGACGTGCCCGCAAAACCGAATGCTGAGGCCGCCAACCCTGTCAGCCCCGTCCAGCCCACTAAGAAACTAGGTTAGGGGCTCCGGCTCGTTCAACGGTTCAAAAACACGGACCTTACTGAGACTGGGTGCTGTATCCGCTGCGGGTACGGCACCCAGGTGCTGTACATATGGAGGCTCCCCACATATTATGGGGTACTTTTCACAGTTAAAACATAGCTTTTCATAGCAGGGGCATAGAAAACGACAGTAAAATTAAAAGGTCTCAACTGATGCGGAAAACCCCGCCCACACAGGCCAAATGGAGGCACACAGGCGACTGATGGTGCCCCGAATCGTTGGGGCATAGCATAACCGCATACTAACAATCACATAAGAAAGAACTTCCGATGAATATCACCTCCAAAAAAGCTCCTGTTTTTGTGTCTTTTGCTGTGGCTGGCATGCTCGCGCTGAGTGGGTGTGTCTCAGTGAACTCTTCGGGGTCTTCGCCTGAATCTTCTTCCTCTTCATCGGCTTCATCGTCGGCTAGTTCTTCGGCTTCTTCATCTGCGTCGGCTTCTGCTGGTGCTAATGTGTCGGTTGGTCCTGACGGGAATGTGAAGATTTCCGGTAGTGACGGCAAGGGTAATTCGGCAGATGTGAATGTTGGCAAAGGCGGGGATGTGAACGTGTCTGCCTCGGCGTCCTCGGGGGAGACGGTCAAAGCTGATTCTTCGTCCAGCTCTTCAAACGCCAATGGTAAAGCTGGAGAGTCTTCTGCCTCTAGTAGCGCCAAGAGTGGCTCTTCCAAGGCTAAGCTGGATATCTCTTATGACGGGTCATGGACACAGGTGAAAGAAGATGGCACTAAAATCGCCGTAGATTATGACGGCAACTGGACAATGGATAAGCCAGACGGTACCCATATTGTGGTTAAATATGACGGGTCGTGAACCATGAGAGACCCCAGCGGCAAAGTCACCGCTGTCGAGTATGACGGCACCCCTTCACCAAATGACGGTACAGTAGCTGTCCCTCTCCCTGTACCTGCTAAGCCGAACACTGACGTCAAAGACCCATTACCCCCCATCTCTCCGAGCAAGTGACCTGCTGTTAGCTGCACATGAATAGAACACTCCGGCGGTTACCACGTGAAGGTGGCACCGACCACTTTGAATAATAACCGGAGAATGATTGAGGTAAGTGTAATTTTTCATCCTCAGGATGGCTGACTGGTGACTGGGAAGAGGTATGGCAACGTTGAGATTTCGTAAAAATACAGCGGCGTAAGTAGCCTGTATTTTCTCGTCATGAGAGTGTCAGGATAGTGCTTCTAGAAAGTGTAATGTGTCGCCACGTTGTCAGCGGTTCTTTTCAGGTAGACTGAATATCAGTGCTTTAACGGCCTGCTAGGGGTGAAACCGGTTCCGCACCAGTGAAAGTAGCCGCTAGTGACACGCCCTGCCTTTATGCTGGCTCAACATACGTTGGGATAAGCGTCTGGGGTGGGGACACACACCGATATACACTACCGAAAGGTCTCTCGATGAAATACAAAAAAGCACCGGCCCTACTTTCTCTCGCCTTCGCTGGTGTGCTCGCCCTGAGCGCCTGCGGTGGAGGGTCTGCCTCCAACAACTCGAGCAGCAGCGCAAGCTCCTCCGCATCTTCAAGCGCGAGTTCCAGTGCTTCCGCATCGTCCTCCGCGTCAAGCAGCGCCAGCTCGGACAGCAGCGCAAGCTCCTCCGGGGCAGCTGATTCCAGTGCGTCTGCAGACAGTGATAGCACCGAATCAACCGCCGAGAGCTCCAGCGGCTCAGACTCCAGCAGCGGTGCAGCTGACTCTTCAGCTTCAGCTAAGAGCGGCTCAGGGTCAAGCTCCGCAGTTCAGGGCCTGGAAGACGTAAAAGTGAGCCCTGATGGTTCTTGGGTTGGAAAGTTCTCTGAGGAGGGTATCGAACTGTCTGTTGCTGCGGATGGGTCCTGGGTTATGAAAAAAGAGGGCCAAGGAACTATTAACGTTGCTGCTGATGGTTCGTGGGTTCGTAAAGGTAATGACGGTACCACGTTTACCACGAAGACCGATGGAACTTGGGTATACACTGATGCCGCGGGTAATACCGGAACCTCAGAGGACGGTAAGGCTAAGGTTACAATACCTAAAAGTCCAGACATGAGCGCTATCAAGCCGTCAAAAGACGCTACTACTCCAAAGACCCCTGTGCAGCCCAAGAAAGTTAACAGCAATTCTTAGGAGAATATCCTTCACCTAGCGCCCGTGCACAGGGCGATCTAGAGTCCCGGGCCGGTGCAGTTCAGCACCGGTGCTGAAATTGCACCGGCCCGGGGCTACCTTTATCCACTACAAGCTATAAGGGGTGCGTGACTGATATGCAGAAAGGTTCGCCAATGACGGCTGCTCAAAACGTACCGGTTCTTCTTGTTACGGTTCTCACCGGTGTGCTGGCCTTCGCTCTAACCGGGTGCACCACCAGCGGTGCGGGCGCACCCACCGGTACTGCCTCATCTGTAGCAGCTGATACCGAGTCCGCCGAAAACCCCGGCGGTGTGCACGCCCTGACCTTCAATACCGACACCGCAGTCGTGCAAACAGACGGTTCTTGGTTTGTCACCAACCCTGACGGAACTCAGCTGCACGTTAACCCCGACGGGTCATGGGCCGCAACCGGTAGCGACATCGGCACCATCACCGTAAACGCCGACGGCTCCTGGCGGTGGACCGGATCCCCCGAAGGCGGAGTTATTGACGTTAGCCGTGACAGATCATGGACCTGGATCGGCGGTATTAATAAAGGCAGTATGCGTGTTAAAACCGACGGAACCTACGACAACCCCGGAGGCGGCGGCACCCCCGTGCTCCCCGCAAAACCAGGTACGCCCACGCCCGCCAGCGCACCCGGGGCGGCAACACCCAAAACCCCTATTAACCCAGCCATACCTGTAGAAAAATAGCGGCACCGCACCTTCTGTAAAACAACAGGCTGCTATCGTTACCTTTTTCCCGGTGAACCTCAGAATTCGCGGTGTGCAATGCGGCGGAAACTAAATGTACTCATGCGCCCCGGGATGAGCACCATACATGAGGAAAACAGCCACGCATTCTCAAAAATAAGCTGTAATTTTCCGGCGTTTACTGAGGTCACCCTGCTAAGCTAATAGCACCACACCGATATATGAGCCCCGTTGCATGAAAAGGACAAGATGAATACCGTCTTCAAAAATTCAAAAATATCTGTACTGACCGCTCTTAGCATCGCGGGGCTGCTCACTCTTAGCGCCTGCGGCACCACCAACACCATCTCCGAAGACAGCGCATCCGCAACCCCCAGTGAAACCAGCAGCGCAAGCACCACACCGAAGCCCACCGCCAGCGGCAGCAAAGGAGCCGCAGCAGGCAAAACCACCGGCAGTGCAGGCGCAGAAACAAACCCGGGCACGGCAGGATCCTCCACCCAGGCGAACCCCCACGAAAAACCTAAGACCAGCACCAGCCCCAGTGCCGCCGAAACCAGCGCAGGCGGCGGCACCCAGACGGATGGCAGCGGGCAGAAACCTGCAACCTCCGCAAGCAGCCCAGCCTGGAAGAACACCGAAAACGGCGGGGCAACCGTCACAGTGGGTACCGCAGGGTCTTGGACCCGCACCAACCCCAATGGTGACACCACCACGGTCAAAGCAGACGGCTCATGGGAAACCCGTTACGCCAACGGTGACACCGCAGAAGTGAGCGTAGACGGGGAATACACCGTTGTTAAAAACGGGTCTCCCACCACTGAAAAACCCGCAACACCGCAGGTTCCTGCTGTGCCCAGCGGGCAGAACGTCACCCCCAAAGCACCAGCAGAACCTACACAGACCTCCAAATAGTTCCCTCCATTGAGCGGATAACAGCTGCTCCCCAAACGTTAGCCTCAAAAACAAGCGGGGGAGCGGCGTGTGCCCTGTGGCGGCCCCGACCCTAATAGCAGACAGAGGCACACTACCTGCGGCAGGGGCGCCACGGTATACCCGCTACGTCAGTATCCCGCTACAGCTGAGGTGGGAGCCGCCTCGCCAAGCCCCACTGCTTCGGTGCTCTCGCTGTTCACAGGTGGGTATCACAGTATAAACACAGGTCAAACATAGCCACCCCTTATATAGTGGAACCTATCACTACCGCAAGCCTGCAATAATGCGGGTGCACGAACTGCGGCAGTACACCCCAAACCGTATACCAACCCCCACAGAGGAAAACCCTCATGACCACCTCCACTAGAACCCCCTCTACGCTGCTGAGCTGACGGCCACGCCTTCACATAATCCCTTCGGGAAAGAAGCCGCCTACACCACCGTATGCGGCAGGCGAACAACTGACCCGATAAGGTCGCCAGCTCATAAACCTGTGCGGAAAGAGCAGCGGCGCGTCAGTGCGGAAATAAGGCGCGCCGTACGGCTCAACCACCTCGGCACAGGAAGCTGCCGTTCAGGGGCCACAAGTAACGCTCCGTGCCTCGGGCGGTAGCCCAATAGGCGCCGCATCCAACGGAGGATGCGGCGCCCTACGGTATTACCGGTAGAATGGGTGCTGTACACGAAAACCGCACACACGGTGTACCAGCAGCGAGGAGGCATATATGCGCGACGCAGCTAACGCTTACGCTCGGCGCGCCTTCACCCCTTGCAAAACCCCCTGCGCATGCACTGAAACGGATGCGCACACGCTGTGCATCCCCACCCGCACCGCCCTAATGGGGCGTGCCTGGGCTATCTCAGGTACCGCCGTGCTCCTCGGCGCAGCCGGACACACCCTTGCCGGGGCCAGCGCGCCGCACCTTATGCTTCTCATCCTGTGCACCGCGCTTGGGGCGCTCATGAGCCTGGGGCTGCTGCTGGTTATGAGCCGGATGCGCAACCGCATCCCCCAAGCCCTCACCGCAGGAACCGCCCTAGGCGCCGTTGCCGTACAAGCACTACTGCACACACTCTTTAACCTCTCCCACGCGCCCTCCCTAGCGGGGGAGCACATCGCAGCAGCCCACGCCGGCACCGCCGCGCACGGGGCACATACCCATACGCTGGGCAACCATGTTTTACCAGGAAACACGCCCTATGACTATGCCCCACCGGGCGGCGGGGTAGGCGGCACCCACACCCTCACCCACGCCGCGGCCGAACACGCACATATGCCCATGTTCGGGGTGCACCTAGCAGCAGCTATCGCCAGCCTGGGGGTGCTCTACAGCGCTGAGCGCACCCTCGCTCGCTTAATACGCCTGCTCGCCATGAAAGTGCGTGCCCTGGGGGTGGCGCTCTTCACCCCGCCAGCCGTGCTGCCGCTGCTGGGGCGGCGCATCCTACTGTATATTCCGAACGCACCCGCCACCGGGCGGGTTGCCACCCTCAAATACTGCCGTATTGAGCGCGGCCCGCCCGCCTTAGTCTGAGAAAGCCAGCGTGCCAGATGGTGCACGCACCCGCACCCGGGTTACCGCAACCCGTGACTCAGACAAGGAAACACTATGCGCACTATTTTGCGTACCCTACTTGCCGCGCTCACGGCAACGCTGCTGACGCTCACCGCCGCGCCCGCTTATGCGCACGACGAGCTCGTCAGCAGCACCCCCGCCGCCGATGCGACCCTCAGCAAGGCACCCACCGAAATCACGCTCACCTACAGCGCTAACCTCATGAACGTTGAGGGCGGCAACCGGGTGCGCGTGACTGACTCGGCCGGCAGCTCCCTTGTTGAAGGGAAAGGCGACGCTAAAGTCAGCGGCAACACCGTCACCCAGACCCTCAACCTCAAAGACCCCGCAGCGGATGAAACGTACACCGTCACCTGGCGCGTGGTCTCATCCGACGGGCACCCCATTCAGGGTACCTACAGGTTTACTGTGGGGGCCGGTAAAACCGCCTCGGCACCTGTAAGCAGCGCCTCCGCCGAACAGAGCAGTGAGGCGCAGAACGGGTCGGACACGGAACATAAAGAAGGACTCGCCCCCTGGCTGTGGGGCGGCGGCGGGCTGCTGATCCTGCTGGTCGGGGCGATTGTGGTGATGCTCATCCGCAAACGCAACGACGGGCCGGGAACCAGTGAGTAGCCGCACTACCTCAGTAAGCGCAATAGCTGGGGTCGTCCCCTGACCTTAGTTGCGCACAGCACACACCGGGCGGTACCGCCCAGAAAGAGAAAATCAACCATGTTCAAGAATCATCAGAAGCTCGTAACCTTTACCTGCACCGCCGCAGCCGGGATGCTGCTGCTCTCCGCCTGCGGGGGCTCCACCAGCACCGGCGCATCCGGTTCCGCATCAGCCTCCTCCTCGGCAAGCTCATCAGCCTCAGCGGGGGCCAGCGTTGCAGGCGGACAGGGAGCCAGCGCCTCGTCAGGCACCCTAAAAATTGAGGGGGCCTGGGTGAAAGCCAGCAAGGGCGGCATGACCGGCGTGTTCGGCAAAATTACCAATAGCGGGGACAAGCCGGTGAAGATCACCAGCGCCTCCTCGACCGCCACCGACACCGTGCAGCTGCACACCACCACCAAAGGTTCAGATGGCGGCACCAAGATGGAGCAGGTGCACGAGTTCACCATTGAGCCCGGTGCCACCCTGGAACTCAAGCCCGGTGGTGACCACATTATGCTCATGGATATGGGCTGCTCGCTCGCCGCAGGCGGGGCGACCACTGTGACGGTCAAGACCGAAGACGGCGCTTCCCTTGAATTTAAGCCGGTGGCCCGCGACTACCAGGGTGCGAAGGAAGAGTACAAGGGTGAAGGCTCAGCGTCAGCCACCGCCGATGCCTCGGCAAGCGGGCATGACCACTCACACAGCCACGATGGCGGGCACGACCACTCACACAGCCACGATGGGCACGACCACTCGCATGAGGGACATGACCATGAGCACGGCGGGTCCTCAGCCTCCGGATCGGCCTCAGCCGATGAGCACGCTGACCATGACCACGGCGAAGGATCCCACGAGCATTCACACGGTGCGGCAGGGGCCTCCGAATCGCCGCTGCCCGAGTGCAAGTAGCCGCAGCACCGCGCTAATACCGTAAATCGCTCTATGGGAGGCGGGCAAGCAGATGGCGCCAGGTCATCACACGGTGCCTTGCGGTGCAGGACTTTTGAGCCCTGCACCGCAAGGCACCGGCCCCGCCGCGAAACCCAGAAAAAACAACGGTAAACCACTCAGAACCGAAAAACTGTTTGGTAAAATAAATGGACTTAAGCCGCACCGGATCGGGCGGTAACCGGCCCTATCGTACCTACTATAGGAAAGCCCGTAACCGGTGCAGCAGGATGCTACCGCCGTAGCATCCAGAATGCGCACACCACCTTACAACCACCACGAGTAGCGCAGGATAAAACATGCCACCCGAAAACCCACATAAAACCACAGATACTGCGGGACAGACGCCCCTAGGCGCGATGCGCCGCCGCACCGTCATTACCGGCGCCGCCGGGGTAGGGGTCGGCGCTGTTGCCGGGGCCAGCGCCCACGCGCTGCTGTCACCGCCCCGCTCGGACATGTCGGTCCCCGGGCGGAAACCCGCCGACATTGCCCTCACCGACGCCACGGCAGGATTCTACGGTGAACATCAGCAGGGGATCGCCACCGAATCCCAGGCGCACGCCCGGTTCATCGCCATTGATCTGAACGAAAACCTCCACGCCGAGGCAATCCAGCGGCTCCTGCGTATCCTCACCAACGATGCTGCGGCGTTGACGAGAGGAACCGCCCCGCTCACCGACCAAGAACCTGAACTTGCCCAGGTCAGCGCGAACCTGACCGTCACTATTGGGTTCGGCTCCCGCATCTTCGATATCGCCGCACCCGAGAAAAAACCCGGCTGGCTCGCGCCCCTGCCGGCGTTCCCCGCCATCGACAAGCTGCAGGACGCCTACACCGGCGGCGACCTGCTGCTGCAGCTATGCTGTGACGACCTCACGGTACTCTCCCACGCCCAGCGGATGCTCACCAAAGACACCCGCTCCTTCGGGCGTATTAGGTGGGTACAGAACGGGTTCCTGCGTGCTTTCGGGTCGGGCACCGGCACACCGCGTAACCTGTTCGGGCAGGTAGACGGCACCGTGAACCCCACCGCTGACCCCGCCGCAAACCCGGGACGCGGCGGCGCCAGCCTCGACGACATCGTGTGGGGCAAAGGCAGCGCCAGCGCTGGTTACCCGCAGGCGTGGGAACCCGGCGGCACCTCCGTGGTGATTCGGCGCATCCACATGAACCTGGACACCTGGGATGAGGTAGACACCCCCGCCCGTGAGGACGCGATCGGCCGTAAACTTTCCAACGGGGCACCACTGACCGGGACAAAAGAATTCGACGACCCCGACTTCGCCAAAACCGACAACCTGGGGTTTGAAATGATCGCCCCCTACGCGCATATTCGCCGGGCCCGCGGGGAAGAACTCGATAAAAAACCGTGGGAGCGCATCCTGCGCCGCGCCTATAACTACGACGAACCCGTGGCGAACGCGGGCGGGCTGTCCCGGCACGGGGAGGTATCCGGCGGTATCTCCAACGCGGGCCTGATTTTCGTGGCGTACCAGACCGACCCGGTGCAACAATTTGTGCCCATTCAGAAACGGCTCGAAAAACTCGATATGCTCAACACGTGGACGATTCCTATCGGGTCGGCGGTTTTCGCTATCCCCGCGGGGGTACGTGAGGAAGGCGGGTATATCGGCGAAAGCCTCTTCACCTAGCCGCCCAGAATGTACGCGCATACCTAACACGCACCATCGCACACACCACAGATAAAAAGAACTATGGCTACTATGTCTTCACAACCGCAGAAAACCGAGGCAAGCCCCAAGAGCGCCGCCGTGCGCCCCGGGCTGAGCGCCCCCTGGATTGCCGCCTACGCGGGCGTGGGACTGCTGGTGCTGATTATTTCACTGCGCATCACCGCCGCCAACGCCGCAACGGACTTAGCGGATGCGGGGGCGCTTGTGCGCTGGGGGCTGCCCATCACCGAGGTTGTGCATAACTTTGCAATGGCGACGACTATGGGCGCACTGATCTTCGCGATGGGCATTATTCCCCGCTACGCCGCCGATGCCGCCGGAACACGCCACGGCACACGCTCCGCACACAATACCGCTGAGAAAGAGTACAAACCGTTCGCCGATGTGCTGAACCTTGCCGCCGCCTCCGCCGTGCTGTGGACTCTCGCGGCGCTGGCTGTGCTGATTCTTTCCTATGCCGATATTTCGGGGCGACCCATTGGGGCTGGCACCGATTACGCTAGTGAGCTCATCAGTTATATCACCACCTTAGATGCGGGCAAAGAAAAAGGTATGACCGTCGTGGTCGCCGCCGTGGTCGCCACCGCCTGTTTCGGGGTGCGTTCACTCATGGGGCTGTTTTTCATCTTCATGATCTCGCTGGTCGGTATCGCGGATATGGCGCTTTCGGGGCATTCCTCGGGCGGGCAGGACCATATGGGCGCCGTCAACTCCCTGGGGTTGCACCTACTGGGGGTGAGTATCTGGTGCGGTGGGCTGATCGCGCTGGCGTTTATCTCGCGCGGTATTTCGGGTAAGGATGCGGGCACCGGCACTGTCGTTGAGGAGCGCCGCGGCGAACACACTGCGGCATCTCGTCGCGTGCCAATGGCCCATGCGGTACTGCGCCGCTACTCGCTGCTTGCCCTCATTGGGTTCATTCTCGTGCTTTTTTCGGGCATTACAAACGCCGGGGTGCGTATGTCGTCGTGGCGGGATTTAGGCACCGACTACGGCAAGATTGTGCTGCTCAAACTGGGGTTAACGCTTCTGCTTGGGGTAATCGGGGCAGCGCATCGGCTTTATCTGATTCCCGCGCTCTCTGCCGGTAAGATGAGCGGCACGCGTGCCCTGTGGAGCGCCATCTCTGCTGAGCTCGTGATCATGGGGGCATCCTCCGGACTGGGGGCTTCGCTCTCACGTACACCGCCGCCGGTTCCGGAAACTCTCGCGCCGGATGCCACGCCGGTGCGCATTATCACCTGGTACGATATGCCGCCCGAACCGCATTTTCAGCGTTGGTTCACCGAGTGGCGTTGGGACTGGTTCTGGGTTGCTGTGCTGGGGTATCTGGCGATTGTATATCTGTGGGCGTTCGTGAAAGTACGTCGTGCGGGTGACTCTTGGCCCGTGATGCGCGCCGTCTCCTGGATGTTGGGGCTGCTGGTGCTGAACTACATCACCTCCGGCCCGCCCGCCGTGTATTCGCGCGTGCTGTTTTCGGTGCACATGTTTGAGCATATGGTGCTCACGATGGTCGTACCGATTCTGCTGGTATTAGGTGCGCCCGTAACGCTGCTGCTTAAGGCGCTGGAGCCGCGCCAGGACGGCACGCGAGGCCCGCGCGAGTGGATTGTGCGCATTGTGCATTCGGGGTGGTCGAAAGTTGTTACGCACCCCATTTTTGCCGCCGTCAATTTTGCTGGCTCAATCGTTGTTGTGTATTTCACGCCGCTTTTCGGGGTGATGCTGCGGTACCATATCGGGCACGAATTCATGATGATTCACTTTACGCTCACGGGCTATATCTTCATGCTGGTGCTTATCGGCATTGACCCGATTCCGCACCGCCCCCAGTACCCGATGCGCCTGATTATGCTGATCGCAACCCTGGGGTACCACGCCTTCGTGGGTATTTCGATCATGAACTCGAAGGCCCTGCTGGCCGCCTCCTGGTTCGGTAACTTGGGGCGCACCTGGGGCCTGTCGGCGCTGGATGACCAGAAGATGGGCGGTGCGCTCATGTGGGGTATCGGCGAAATCCCGACCATGATCGTGGCGGTTGCGGTGGGCTTCCAGTGGGCAAAGGCCGACAAAAAACTCGCTGCACGCATTGACCGGCAGGCTGACCGTGACGGGGACGCCGAACTGAATGCCTACAACGAAATGTTTGAGCGTCTGCACGAGGAGGACACACGCCGCGGCCTATAACCGTGTGCCAGAAATCCCCGCCCGGGTTCTATGATGATGCCCCCTTTGCGGGTTTTTCGTCCCGTGAACGTGACGTGCTGGCGGCGGTTTCTCCCGGGTGTTCTTCTCATTATGTGGATGTCTGCCCGGACCGTCGCGCCAACAAAAGTCTGCGGAATATAATAAACCCCATGACTAACAACGCAGCATCAGCCCCCACCTTCGAAGAATGGACCGGGGAAGCATCCCCGCAGGCCGTATCTATTCTCTCTGGCAAAGGCGGCCTTATCGTATCCCCCACAAAGGTCGGTTACATTCTCATGGCAACCGACGGCGAAGGACTAGAACGTAAGTTTGACGCGAAACAGCGCAAGCGCCAGAAGCCTGGCGTTGTGCTGTGCGGTTCCATGGAGCAGCTTGAGGCTCTCGCCCAGCTGACCCCGGAAATCCGCGACTTCTACCAGAAACACTGGGACGAGGACATCCTGCTGGGGTGCATCCTGCCGTGGCGTGAGGACGCCGAGAAGTACCTGCCGGACGAGACCACCAAGGAACTGGCCCGAGACACCCGCGCGACCAGCTGCTTCGTGATCCGCTTCGGTGTGCCCGGTGAGCAGATCGTGCGTAAGCTGTGGGAAGGCGGGCGCCTGACCTTCGCAAGCTCAGCAAACCCCTCCGGTATTGGCAATAAGGGCCGTGCCAGCGGCATTGGTGAGCGCATTGAAAGCAGCGTGGATTTGATTATCCGCTCCGACGAGTACGTGAAGTCCATCCAGCCTGATAAGTCTGAGGAGACCCGCCACGAGCAGGGCGTGATGGTGTCCATGGTTGATGATGAGGGCAAGATTGTCCCCGAACAGCACGGCGAGCGTGGGGTAACCCCCGCACCGGTGCTGATCCGTAAGGGCCTGGATTATGAGGCGATTATGCGTCACCTCTCTGACTCGTTCCCCAGCTGGGACTACCGCCACGGCATGTACTACTAGGATGGCGTATCCGGCGGGGAAACCGCCGAACCTGTGCCATTAGCCTCCGCGCGTGAGCACACAGTGTGCAGGGTCTAGAAACCACATAGTCTTCCGCCCCAACCGGCCTGTAGCTGGTTGGGGCGGGAGCTTTTATGTGGGGGTATCGTCGGAGTGTTCTGCCGGTGAGTCATTGGTGAGGGCGGAGGCATCCGGGGGCTGCTGCGGTGCGAGTGATTGCGCGATACCGTCAAGGATGATGGTGATCTTGCAGATGAGCCAGTCATACGGGTCACGCGTAAAAACATCCAGTATTGCCTGTTGGGCCTGCTCCCGGTAGGGGTCAGTATCCTGGTTCTGATCCTGCTGGTGCGGTGCGGGCTGGTCTTGCCCCACCTGCTCCAGGATGTTCCCCCGCCCCGGGCCGCCATCGGGGATGAGGGCATCAATATGCTCGACTCCGCGCCTGTTGTCGATCACCATATCGAACAGGGTGTCGCAGGCAATAACAGCGTTTTCGGGGGTGAACCCGCGGCGAATCAGGGCGGCACATAGCTCTTCCAGGAAGTACATTGCCACGGCGGGAACCACTCCGCGTGCGGCTTCGGTGGCGGAGCCGGGGTATTTCTCAAAACTGCGCCACAGGTGCACCGCCTGGGAATGGAGGATATCCCGCCAGTGCCCTTCAAACGGGGGCATTTCAACCTGGGAGAACGCGTAGTTCAGGCCCATTCGTACAAGCTCGTCACGGTCGGGGGCGTACCGGTAGAGGGTGCTTTCACCCACCCCCAGTTTTTCGCGTACCGCCGCGAAGGTGAGGTTTGGGAAACCAACGTCAATGACTGCCTGCGCTATCTGGTCATGGGTGATGCGGGGCGGGCGTCCGCGTCGTGATTGGGTCTGGTCCATGGTGAAGTCCTTGCGTGTGCTGTGTGGTTGTTTGTTTTTCACCGTCTATTTCCGATACTACGCTACTGGGCAGAGTTTTATCAGTCATCGGTGTGTTCTGGCTTGTTGGATAATCGTGCGGGGCTTCCGTGCGGAGAACATGCTGTGCGGGGATGTGGGCTCCCGGTGTGGGTTTGTGCCTGCGGAATACCGCATCACCACACAGATTTTAATAAGTACAGCCTACCCTAATAATTGACTTTACGTTAGCTTAAGCTTACTTTTAAGGGTGTGTGGTCTAACCGCATATGAGAGGTGGCCCACCCCCGCCCCTCGCCGACACAAAGGTACAGCAATGACGCGGTGACACCGCAGAAAGAAGGCGCATCAATGGTACAGCGTCAGTTTCCCAAACCGAGCGAACTCATGGAATTCATGCAGTTCAAAAAGCCTAGCCTGGACTTCACCGGAAACCGCCTGGAAAAAGCGCTGACCATCTACGACCTGCGCAAAATCGCTAAGCGCCGCACCCCCGCCGCTGCCTTCGACTACACCGACGGAGCCGCCGAAGGTGAATTCTCCATGAACCGTGCCCGCCAGGCATTCGAAGACATCGAGTTTCACCCCGGCGTGCTCACTGATGTTTCGACCGTAGACACCACCACCGAGGTACTGGGCGGCACCTCCGCCATGCCGTTCGGTATCGCCCCCACCGGCTTCACCCGCCTGATGCAAACCGAAGGCGAGATCGCGGGGTCTGGCGCCGCCGGCGCGGCAGGCATCCCGTTCTGCCTCTCAACACTGGGCACCACCAGCATTGAGGACGTGCGCAAGGTAAACCCCGACGGGCGCCTCTGGTTCCAGCTGTACGTGATGCGTGAGCGTGAAATCTCCTACGGGCTGGTTGAACGCGCCGCCAAGGCCGGGTTCGACACGCTCTTCTTTACTGTAGACACCCCGGTAGCTGGCGCACGACTGCGCGATAAGCGCAACGGTTTCTCCATCCCGCCGCAGTTATCGCTCAAAACCGTAGCGAACGCTATCCCGCGCCCCTGGTGGTGGTACGACTTCCTGACCACCCCCAAGCTGGAATTCGCATCGCTCTCCTCAACCGGCGGTACCGTGGGCGAGCTGCTGAACGCGGCGATGGACCCCTCCATTAACTATGAGGACCTGAAAGAAATCCGCAGCATCTGGCCCGGCAAGATCGTGATTAAGGGCGTGCAGAATGTTGAGGACTCCAAGAAACTTGCCGATCTGGGCGTGGACGGCATTCTGCTCTCGAACCACGGCGGTCGTCAGCTGGATCGTGCGCCCGTACCCTTCCACCTGCTCCCGGAGGTTGTGCGCGAAGTAGGGATGGATACCGAGGTGATGGTCGATACCGGCATTATGAACGGTGCCGATATTGTCGCCTCTATGGCGCTGGGCGCGAAGTTCACCCTGATCGGTCGCGCCTATCTGTACGGGCTTATGGCCGGTGGTCGCCGGCGTGGACCGGACTATCGAGATCCTTTCCGACGAGGTGCGCCGCACCATGAAGCTGCTCCAGGTGCACAACATTGCCGAACTTGAGCCCAAGCACGTAACTCAGCTGCGCCGCCTGCAGCCGATCCCGAAGGCGTAAGCTCTAAAGCTGCATAACCTCCCTTTCGCTAGGGGAGGACGAAAAGCTCTTGAGGTGAATAAGGCGGAGTTTCTAAAACTTCGTTCACCTCAAGGGCTTTTTAGTATGCGCATGGGGGAAAACCTGGGG
>ERZ773018.634-NODE-634-length-20073-cov-22.374163_pt1 | contig 20073 bp, 16 predicted proteins | sample MGYA00580840_ERZ773018 | MGnify/ENA primary metagenome ERZ773018 (study PRJEB29015, sample SAMEA2738125) | human oral metagenome | biome: human oral; feature: human-associated habitat; material: saliva | place: China | collected 2256 ... | reverse complement strand
ATCCCCCTCAGTGGGGTGGCTGCTATCGGGCTACACACCGCAGAGCTACGGGCCGAGTAGTAGCTGTAATTTAGATATAGGCGGTAGGGGAGTATGCCCCGACGACCGCCTCCACACCTCTACACATAGAATGAGCAAACAAAATAAATCTGACGAAATGTCACCCGAAGAACTGCAAGCACTGTCCCTGCCCATATTGGGTACCTACGAGGAGGATGAGACCTTCGCACTTAAGCCCGAGGAGCAGGCCAAGGAGTTCCCCCTCATTGCCCTGCGCAATATGTCCATCTTACCTGGTACGGTGGTGCCCATCCTCGTGGGCCGCAGGAAGTCGATGCAGGTCATCCGACAGTCAGAGATACGTGAGCGCTGCTTCGGTGTCGTCACCCAGCGTGACGCCAATGTCGAGGATCCCGAGCTCAGCGACCTCTTCACGGTAGGTACTATCGTCGAGGTCTCCCAGATTGTCGAGCTGCCCACGGGTGAGCTCTCTGCCATCCTTCGTGGTCGTCAGCGCTTCAGTCTCCAGCATCTGACCATGGACGATCCCTATCTCATGGGGCGTGTCCATCTGCTCGAGGATAGCCTCCCCGCAGCAGATAAGGAAGAGGAGTACAAGGTGACGGTGGAGCTCATTCATGAGCGCCTCTTAGGGCTCTTGGATCGTCTGGCGCCGAATGCCCCCAATGGCTTCCGCGACACGATCCGTGGGCTGAAGAATCGCGCCTATATCGTTCATCTGGCAGGCTCACTCCTTCAGCTCAGCATGGAGGATCGTCAGAAGCTCCTCGAGATGGATAGTATCTACGACCGCGCTGTCTATGTGCTCGGTCGTCTGCATGACCAGATCTCTGAGTCCTCGCTGCGTGAGGAGATCCTCAATCGCACGCGCCGTGAGATGGATCAGCAGCAGCGTGAGTACTTCCTCCAGCAGCAGATGCGTACCATCCAGGAGGAGCTCGGCACTGGCCCTAGCGCTGATGACGAGATCGAAGAGCTTCGCAAGAAGGGCAAGGAAAAGCTCTGGAGCGAAGCCGTCGCTGAGATCTATGAGAAGGAGCTTCGCAAGGCTGAGCGCCTCAATCCGCAGAGCCCCGACTTCTCGATCCAGATGCAGTATCTGCGCACCATCCTCGAGCTGCCTTGGGGTGTCTTCAGTCAGGATAACTTCGACCTCAAGGGGGCGAAGGAGATCCTTGACCGCGAGCACTATGGCCTTGACCGCGTCAAGGAGCGTATCCTCGAGCACCTGGCGGTACTGAAGCTCAAGGGCGATATGAAGTCCCCCATCCTCTGCCTCTATGGCCCTCCAGGGGTAGGTAAGACCTCCCTCGGGCGTAGCATCGCAGAGAGCCTCGGCCGTAAGTATGTGCGTATCTCCCTCGGTGGGGTGCATGACGAGGCTGAGATCCGTGGTCACCGCCGTACCTATATCGGTGCGATGAGCGGCCGTATCATCCAGAGCCTGCAGAAGGCTGGCACGTCGAACCCCGTCTTCGTCCTCGACGAGATCGATAAGCTCGCTGACGACCACAAGGGCGATCCCGCATCGGCTCTCTTGGAAGTCCTCGACCCCGAGCAGAATACCGCCTTCCACGATAACTATCTCGATATCGACTACGACCTCTCGAAGGTCCTCTTCATCGCTACGGCGAATAATATCTCCACCATCCCCTCCGCCCTGCGTGACCGTATGGAGCTCATCGAAGTCACGGGCTACATCGCAGAGGAGAAGCTGAAGATCGCCGAGCAGCACCTCGTACCCAAGGAAGCCAAGGAGCACGGGCTCAAGGTGGAGGATATCCACTTCGCCCCTGGTGCCCTCGACCTCATCATCGAGGAGTACACCCGTGAGAGCGGTGTGCGCTCCCTGACGAAGCAGATCGCTGCCGTCATGCGTAAGCTCGCTTGGGCTACCGCTGCCGAGGAGCAGCTCCCCGAGTCCATCACCCCCGAGCTCATCCGTGAGTACCTCGGCAAGACCGTCTATTCGCGCGATAAGTATCAGGGCAACGAGCACGCAGGTGTCGTCGTCGGTCTGGCTTGGACCAGCGTCGGTGGGGAGATCCTCTTCGTCGAGAGCAGCCTCCAGCCAGGGCAGTCGGGTAAGCTCATCCTCACCGGTAGCCTCGGTGATGTGATGAAGGAGTCTGCGACTATTGCCCTCAGCTATATCCGTGCTCACGCTACTCAGCTCGGTATTGACCTCGAGGCGCTCAAGGATCAAGAGATCCACATCCACGTACCCGAGGGCGCTATCCCCAAGGATGGCCCCAGCGCAGGTATCACGATGGTCACCTCACTCGTCTCCGCTATGACCCGCCGCCGTGTGCGTGCCCACATGGCGATGACCGGGGAGATCACCCTGCGTGGTAAGGTCCTGCCCGTCGGTGGTATCAAGGAGAAGATCCTCGCTGCTAAGCGCTCAGGTATCACGGATATCATCCTCTGCCGTGAGAACGAGAAGGATATCCTTGAGATCAATGAGCACTATCTCGAGGGGCTGAACTTCCACTATGTGGACGAGATCACCGAGGTCCTCGACTTCGCTCTGCTCGACGAAATCGTGGATAAGGCAAAGTAGACTAACTTTGTAGCTCTATGGAAGCCCGTATCAATAGCACCGAGCAGGAGTGCCGTACCATCCTCCGTACCTGTCGGGAGCTCTTCGCGAAGAAGCTCCACGACTACGGTGCGGCGTGGCGTATCCTGCGCCCAGAGTCCCTCACTGATCAGATCTATATCAAGGCTGAGCGCATCCGTGGTATCCAGATGCGCGGGCATGCTGCCGTCGACGAGGGCATCGAGCCTGAGTTCATCGGCATCGTCAACTACGGGCTCATCGGCATGATCCAGCTCGAGCGTGGAGCTGTCTCCAGCCCCGATATGAGCGTCGAGGAGGCTCTCGAGGCCTATGATCGCTGTGCGGAGAAGACCCTGCAGCTTATGCTCGCCAAGAACCACGACTACGGCGAGGTGTGGCGTAATATGCGGGTGACCTCGATGACCGACCTCATCCTCTCGAAGATCCATCGCACCAAGCAGATCGAGGATCTGCAGGGCGAGACCTTCGTCTCGGAGGGCGTCGAAGCTAACTATATGGATATGGTGAACTACGCCATCTTCTGCCTCATCAAGCTTACCCTCCCCGCAGCGTGATCAATCTGCGTCATACCCTCGCCGAAGTAGCCCGCGTCATCGTAGGGCTCGTCTTCGTGGCCTCTGGCCTTCTGAAGGCCGTCGATCCCGTGGGTACCGCGCTGAAGATCTCGCAGTATCTCACCCCGATTCTCAGCCCCGCAGCAGCGGGTGCCGAGACCATCACGCTGGCGCTGTCCTTCGTGCTGTGTGGCTCCGAGTTCCTGCTCGGGGCTTTCCTGCTTATGGGGGTGTATCGCAAGTTCTGCGCTCGTCTCTCCGTGCTCTTCATGCTGGTGATGACGGCCGTGACGCTCTACACGCTCATCGCTAACCCCATCTCCGACTGCGGTTGCTTTGGTGATGCGATCCAGCTGACCCACCTGGAGAGCTTCCTCAAGAACGTCGTTCTCCTCCCGCTCTCCATCCTCGTCCTGCGCGATGCCCGAGCGCTGCGCCACCTCTATTCGCGCCGTGAGCGCTGGGTGCCAGCTGTGCTCTCTGTCGTCGGGATCATCTACTTCATGGCGGAGAACTACCGTCACCTGCCTTACATTGACTTCCGTCCCTATGCCGTAGGGACGAATCTCCGTGAGGCCATCGCAAAGGAAGAAGCCTCTCTGCAACGTGTGCTCCTCGGCGCTACGAAGTACATCTACTCGAAGGACGGCAAGACGAAGGCTTTCGAAGCCTCGGCTCTCCCCGATAGCACGTGGACCTTCGTCGAGGCGCGTCAGGAAGCAGACCTGGCAAACTATAAGCCTCGCTACGACTTCAATCCCATCGATAGTCTGGGTGAGCCTGCCGTATCGACGCTCCTCGACTCCGAGGGGATCACGCTCCTTCTCCTCTCTCCCTCGTGGCGTACGGCGAGCCAAGCCGTGCTTGATGAGATCAGCGAGCTCCACGAAGAGGCCAGCCGCTTAGGCTATCCCTTCTATGGCGTCACCGCCTCGACGAGCGAAGAGATAGCTCAGTGGCGTTATCTTACAGGAGCCTCCTATCCGATGCTCCAGCTCGATGCCACTCCGATACGTACCATCATCCGCTCACAGCCAGGCCTCGTCGTCCTGCGTGACGGTAAGATCATCGATAAGCGCGCCTACGCTGACTTCCCCTCCGTCGAGGGCGTCAGCACTTACCTCCGTAGTCTGCCCCAGATGCAGCCTCACGGCCCCTCTGCGACGCGCACCTACCTCCTCTGGGCGTGGGCTGCACTGCTGCTCTTAGCCTTCCTCCGCTTTTGGGCGAGAAAGCTCCACCTCACCGTCCATCTGCACATCAAGAAGCGTTTACATTTAACCAAATAATCCTCTTTATCAAAGTAACAATGAGAAAGAATATCGTCGCCGGTAACTGGAAGATGAACAAGACCCTCAGCGAAGGGATCTCCTTCATCGGCGAACTCAAGGCTGCCCTCGCTGGCAAGTCCCTCCACTGTGACGTCATCATCGGTGCCCCCTTCATCCACCTCGCATCTATCGCTAAGGAAGCTGAAGGTAGCCCCGTAGCTATCGCTGCTGAGAACTGCGCTGACAAGGCTGAAGGTGCTTACACGGGTGAAGTCTCTGCTGCACAGGTCGCTTCGACGGGTGCACGCTACGTCATCCTCGGCCACTCTGAGCGTCGTGCTTACTACCACGAAGATGGTGCTATCCTCACGGACAAGGTACGTCTTGCTCTCGCTGAAGGCCTTGCTCCTATCTTCTGCATCGGCGAAGTCAAGGAAGAGCGCGAAGCTGGCAAGCACTTCGAAGTCGTAGAGCAGCAGCTCGAAGAAGCCGTATTCTCTCTCTCTGCTGAAGACTTCGGTAAGGTCGTCCTCGCTTACGAACCCGTCTGGGCTATCGGTACGGGCCTCACGGCTTCCTCTGCTCAGGCTCAGGAGATCCACGCTCACATCCGTAGCCTCATCGCTAAGAAGTACGGTGCTCAGGTCGCTGAAGACTGCACGATCCTCTACGGTGGTAGCTGCAACGCTGCTAACGCTAAGGAACTCTTCTCTCAGCCCGACGTCGACGGTGGTCTCATCGGTGGCGCTTCACTCAGCGTAGAGAAGTTCCTCCCCATCATCGAAGCGTTCAACTAACGCTCCCTCCCTCTTTAGCCACCCCTTCCCCGCGAGGGGGTGGCTAACTCCTTTCCTCACACGCTCCCCAACCCCTCAGCGAAACTCCTATGCTCAGACGCATTCAGCTCACGCTTGCGCTCCTCGTCACGTGCCTTACCTTCGCCGCGACCCTCTCGGCGCAGACCGCACCTGAGAAGCTAAGACCACGCAATATCCTCGAAGCCCTCGAGCAGATCAATCCCGGTGAGGGCTTCGTGACGATCATCCAAGACCCCGACCTCCGTGGTGTCATCGGTAGCGCTCCCGCTCCTCGTGGCTCCTCGGTGCTGGCTCGTGATGGCAACTACTCCATCCTCTACGGCTACCGTGTCCAGGTCTTCAACAGCAACCTCCCCAACGCTAAGAGCGAGGCTTATGCTCGTGCCGAAGCTATTCGCCGCGTCGCCCCCACGCTCAGTAGCTACATCACCTTCCGCGCTCCCTTCTGGCGCCTGACCGTCGGTAACTTCACCTCACAGGAAGAGGCTCGCTCGGCTCGCGCTCGTCTTATGGTCGCTCTGCCCGCTTGGGGCCGTGAGTCCTACGTAGTCCGTGAGAAGGTCCGCATCCTCAACTACACCGAACCCCATGCCTCAGAAGAATAGCCTCCCCGATCCCTCGACACTCACCTTCGTCTCTGAGAGCGAAGAGGCTACCGAAGCCGCTCTGCGCCACCACTACCACGAGATCCTCCGCCTGCTGGGCGAAGATCCCGAGCGTGAGGGCCTGGTGAAGACACCCGAGCGCGTCGCTAAGGCCATGCGCTTCCTCACCTCAGGTGCGCACAAAGACCCGAAGGAGATCCTCCGCTCGGCGATGTTCCGTGAGGAGTATCGCCAGATGGTCATCGTCAAGGATATCGACTTCTACTCGCTCTGTGAGCACCACATGCTACCCTTCTTCGGTAAGGTCCACATCGGCTATATCCCCAACGGCTACATCACGGGGCTCTCAAAGCTCCCCCGCATCGTCGACGTCTTCGCTCGTCGCCTGCAGGTACAGGAGCGTCTGACGACGCAGATCAAGGACTGCATCCAAGAGGCACTCAATCCTCTCGGCGTCATCGTCGTCATCGAGGCACAGCACATGTGCATGCAGATGCGTGGCGTAGAGAAGCAGAATTCCTTCACCACGACCAGTGACTTCACCGGTGCCTTCCGCGAAGCCAAGACGCGTGAGGAATTCATGCAGCTCATCACGCACAGCCGCCGCTAAGGTATAGCCCCTTGTAGCGCCTCCTATATAATATAGGTACGCTAAAAGCGCTCGCCCCAGCGATCCATACGGGATCGCTGGGGCGAGCGCTTTTGTAGTCGTGTGTGTGCGAGTGACTTTTACTTCGAGGGCTCTGCGAAGCGACGTGAGCGAGCGAGCATACAGGCGCCGATGAGCCCTGCGCGGTCGCCGAGCGTAGCCGTGCGGATCTGCGTATCGCGCGTCACGACGCTCATCGAATAGATGCGTACCGAGGCCTCGACCTGCTGGGTGAGGTAGCCAGAGGCATCAGCAAGGCTACCACCGATGATGACGAGCTCGGGGTTGAAGACGTTGATAAGGTTCGCCACCTGCTTACCGAGCTCACGGCCCAGCTCGCTGAGGACCTGCAGGCAGAGCATATCCTCCTGAGCGCAGGCGCTGATGAGGTCAGACATGCGGAGCTCACGGCCCGAGTGGACGATGGACGAGAGGACGGAGCTCTCTCCAGCACGGATGCGCTCCTGGATCTTACGGCACATAGCCTGACCGCTGACCTCGGTCTCGAGGCAACCCTTCTTACCGCAGTGGCAGAGGATCTGGTTGTCGAAGACGGAGATATGGCCGAATTCCCCTGAGAAGCCCGACTTACCGAAGTAGATCTGCTTGTCCTGGATGATACCGAGACCGAGACCCCAGCTGATATTCACGTAGAGGACGGAGTTGACCTCCATATCCTTGGTGCAGCCCGCAGTGAATTCCCCGAAGGCCATACCACGCGTATCGTTGTCGATCGAGACGCGCAGGGCGAGCTTACTGCTGAGGATCTCGGAGAGAGGACGGTCGCCGAAGAAGTTGAAGAGGCTATAGCTGTGGCCCGTGACGGGGTTGATGCGCCCAGGGAGGTTGACGTTGATGTTCAGGATCTCCTTGGGCTGGATGCCGTGGCGCGTGATGAAGCCACGGATCTCACGGCAGATCGTCTCGAGGGCCTCGGGGGTGTTCTCGAGCGTGTAGGGCAGGTCGTAGTCCGCGCATATCAGCTCGCTCTGCAGGTTGATCAGGCCGATGTGCATGCCCGAGCGCTTGATGTCTACGCCGATGAAGTAGCCCCCGTCGGGGTTGAGCCCGAAGAGTAGGGGGAAGCGCCCGACGCCTATCTCCAGCTTACCTTGGCTCTGGATGCAGCCTCCGTCTTGGAGGTCTTGGAGGATCTTAGAAGCTGTGGGGACGCTGACGTATAGCTCCTTGGCTATGTCCGTCATCGTGGCCGTCTTGTTGCGCAGCAGGTAATTGATCACACGGAGCTTGTGCAGCCCCTTCTTTGTCTCCTGGCTGAGGTCGTCAAGTAGTTTGGGTGTCATGTGGAGTCTGGTACTGAGGTGAGCTATTTAGGCTTCGCCTTTAGGTGGCGTAGATCCCTGAGACTTGCGGCGGTTGTTGGGGCGCTTCTTCTTGTGTGCACCCTGGGCTGCACCTTCGCCCTTGGGGGCGTCGGTCTTGCCTTCGGGGCGCTGGCCCTGCTGGGAGCTGCGGCCACGTCCGCGACCACCGCCCTTGTTGCCTTGCCCCCCACGGGGAGAAGAGCCACCACGGCCACCGCGCTCGGGGCGACGGCTGGGGTCGTAGGCGGGTGTGGGGCCGAAGGCCTCATCTACTGGGATCTTATAGATTTCCTTTTCGAGGAACTCTTCAATGCGTCCGAAGCCAGGCTGTTCCTTCTCGCTGACGAAGGTGATCGCCAGCCCCTCATCGTTGCCACCACGGGCAGTACGACCGATGCGGTGTACATAGTCCTCGGGGTCGTGGGGGATGTCATAGTTGATCACCATGCGGATGTTGTCGATATCGATACCGCGCGCCACGACGTCGGTGGCGACGAGCAGATCGATATTGCCCGACTTAAAGTTCTTCATGACCTCTTCGCGCTTCTCCTGCGTCAGGTCAGAGTGCATCTGCTCGACGCGGATATTGAGACGAGAGAGGGCTGCGGTGAGCTCCTTGACCTTGAGCTTGGAGCTGGAGAAGATGATCGTGCGTGTAGGGGGTGTTTCGCGGAAGAGCTGCGTCAGGATGGGCAGCTTCTGGCGCTCATAGCAGACATAGGCGGACTGCACGATGCTCTCGGGCGGGCGGGAGATAGCCAGCTCGACCTCGGCAGGATTGTGCAGGATCGTGCGGGCGAACTTCTTGATCTTCGGTGGCATCGTCGCCGAGAACATCACGCGCTGACAGTCCTTCGGCAGCGCATTATTGATCTGCATGATATCCTCCTGGAAGCCCATGTCGAGCATGCGGTCAGCCTCGTCGAGCACGAAGTACGTCACTCCCGAGAGGTCTGCCTGCTGGAGGTTCATCAGGGCCAGGAGACGCCCTGGCGTGGCGATGACGATCTCTGCCCCGAGAGCCATACCACGGCGCTGCTGCTCCCAGGCGATCCCGTCCGTACCGCCGTAGATAGCTACTGAGGAGACGGGGAGGAAGTAGGCAAAGCCCTCGACCTGCTGCTCGATCTGGATGGCGAGCTCACGGGTCGGAGCCATGATGACGGCATTGACCTTCTTAGGGTCGCCCTCGCCACGGCTCAGTCGGTTGATGATGGGTAGGAGATAGGCCGCGGTCTTACCTGTACCCGTCTGGGCACAAGCGATCATGTCGCGGCGTTCGAGGAGAAGGGGGATGGTGGCCTCTTGTACGGGTGTGGTCTCGAAGAAGTTCATCGCTTCGAGCCCATCCAGCACTTCGTCCTCAAGATCTAGTTCGTCGAAATACATTGATGCTGCTATGTTGAGTTAGAGGCAAATATATAGCTTTTCCCCCAATATCTTAATAAGTCTACGCCCCATCCTAAAATATTATCCCGAAAAAGCCCCGTATTTCTAAAAGTCCTTCGCTGTGCCTTCCCTCTGCCAGCGCCATTGGGGCGCTCTATGTGGGGTAAGGATCGTCCCTTATCCCTATAGAAGCGTCGCGGGGCACCCCATTGAGGTACCCCGCGATAGCTCCTTTGTTGAAGCTACTCTTACTGCCCTTATAGCGGCAGTGAGCTATGGTTGCTGGAGTAGCTTCTCCGTAGTGAAGATGCTCACTATGCGCCCCTTCTCGAAGAGAACTAAGTTGAAGTGCTCCTCGTCGGTCGAGCGCCCCGTGAGATCCTTGACGAAGGCTTCGTAGAAGCTGTCGTGCCACTTCGTCCCGTAGTGCGTGTAGTCGATACTTAGAATAGGCTCGGTGCGCTTCAGAAGTCCAGGCGTGAGGTCAATAGCTACATAGTAGGGCTCTGCACCGATCTTATGCGCATACGCCCCTATGGTACTCAGGGGAAGACACGCGCTTGAGGTGCAGCCGTCGGTAAAGATGTAGACCAAGGCCTTGGGCTTAGAGGCGAGTGCAGCTCGGAGCTCGGCACCATTGACGCAGAGGATCTTCTTCTCCCGATGTACCCTATCGAGGGTTCTGTCGAGGTCACGGAGCCTATTCCGTGAGAAGACGATCCTTGCCCGCTCCTCGCGGTCTAAGTACTGGTAGCCTGATGTGAGCCCGTAGACTCGGAGGTACCCCGTGAGATAGAGGCCGCCTGCTGCGATGACGAGGATGGCAAGTGCTACCCCAATGCCACAGAGTATTCGCTTCACTGTCCGATGCATGAGAGTTGGAAGATTTAATGTCTGCTGGGCTATCTAAGAAGGTGATGAAGTTCGTGCTCGCTCTCCATAGTATCAAACCCGTTGGATGAAGATTATACCACTCCCAGCAACATATACTGGAGTGGTATTCCGCTACGAATGTACAAAATAATGGCAGTGGAATAGCTGCGTCGTGTAGAGCTATATAGTATGGCGAAGAAAGCTATATCGCTTTGGACTGATTCCTATATCGCTTTGTGCAGTGACCTATATGTAGGTTGTTGCTCAGTGTAGGGATAAAAAGTTGTGTACGAGTGGCAGATAAGTTTGGACTACGTGCGTGGACGATAAATCTCCGTACGTGGATATTTGGATTTACGTGCCTGGTCTTTAAGACTACGTGCATAGATAGAAGAATACCACTACGGGAAGGCGCTTTTTTCTTCACGAGAAGGACACTTTTCCCTCCGCTGGATAAGAGGAATACTCGCGATAAGGCGAAGGGCTTGCGTATCACTTCGGAGAGGCATGTCGGGGAGGGACTTGGGTGATGAAGAGAGGGGGCGTCGTGGAGTGATGGCGGCTGGGGAGGCTAAGGGGCGGAGATTGCGTACCTTTGGGGGAAGAAACGACTTACATATATATGATACTTACCGATGACTGGTTCACCAGCGTGAGCCATACCGAGGGTGGGGCGATAGTCCTCCTGACCGTCCGCAAGGGCCTCACTCAGTTCTTCGAGAGCGGCAAGCTCCGTGTGCGTGTGGATATCGCATGGCCTTACACCGCCGAGCCCGACGGGATGCCCGACGAAGAGACCGCACGCCTCATCGAGGACATCGAGCCCAAGCTCCGCCGCATCATGGAGAAGGACAAGCTCGCCATCCTCACGGGGAACTATACCGGCGGCGGGCAGAAGGACTGGACCTTCTACACGCGCCACCTCCCTTCCTTCGGCGAACGTCTGAATGAATGCCTTGCGCCTTACCCTACGCTTCCGCTTGAGATCCACTGCGAGGAGGACCCCGACTGGAGCGACTACCACGAGATGCTGGCGCTCGAGACCGACGACTCAGACGAAGACTAAGCGATGGAGCAGCTCTTCCGCCCCGCCTCAGCGCCTACCGATCGCCTCGTCCTCTACTTCAATGGCTGGGCACTCAGCCCCATTGCCGTAGAGCACCTCGGCCTCCCCGAGGGGCAGGATCTCCTGCTTCTCTGGGACTACCGCACCGATGCGCTGGACTTTGACTTCTCGCCCTATCGTGAGATCCGCCTCGTCGCTTGGTCGATGGGTATCTGGGCAGCCGATCGCTTCTTCGCTAAGCACGAGGAGCTCCGCAGTCGTGTCGTCTCGGGTACGGCGCTTGCTGGTACGGGCTACCAAGTCGATGATGCCGTGGGTATCCCCGAAGCCTTCTTCCACAAGACCCTCGAGGGGCTGACGGAGGAGAATCGTGAGCGCTTCGACCGGCACATGCTCGGTGGCAAGACCTACCGCCACCTCTATGAGGAGGTGCGCGAGCGCTCTACGGAGGCGCTCTATGAAGAGTTCATCCGCCCCTTCACTGTCGACCGCGATCAGCCCCGCCCACTGCCTAAGCCCGCAGCCTTCGGCCTGTGGAGCAAAGCCTTCATCGGCGAAGATGACCGCGTCGTCCCCCCGACGAACCAAGAGAACTACTGGCGCATCCAGGGCGTGCCTTTCACGCACCTCCCCAAGACGCCGCACTACCTCCTCGGGCACTTCCGCCGCTGGGAGGAGCTCTGGTAGCCCATTTCCTTCCCCTTTTTTAGCTTTAAGACGGCATCAAAACCTGTGTTTTGATGCCGTCTTTCTATAGCTGCTTCTCCTAATCTGTAGAGAAAGATCTGCTAAAGAAGTATAACCTATGAACTGAAAGGGCATATGTTGGTGCTATCTTTGCTGAAGTAATAGATGGCACAGCTATGGGAATCAATCTAATGAACAAGTATGTCTGGCTCGTTGAGACGATACAGAGGGCTGGGGAGATCTCGCTGAAGGAGATCCAAAGCAAATGGCTCGACTCTGATCTGAGTGAGGGGGTAGAGCTTTCGCAGCGTACCTTCCATAAGTGGCGTATCGCGACAGAGGAGCTCTTCGGTATCTGTATTGACTGCCAGCGTACAGGTGGATATAACTATTATATAGCCAATGCGGAGGTGCTCAATGAGGGGGGTATCCGTAGCTGGCTCCTGCGCACGGCATCGCTCAATCAACAGCTGTCGCGTAGTATGAGCTTGAATGAGCGTATCCTCTTGGAGGATATTCCCTCGAGCGAGACCTACCTGTCGGATATCATTCAGGCGATGAAGGCTGGTCGCTGCATCCAAGTCAAGTACCGACGCTATACAAGTGCGTCGTCGCGCATCTCGATACTCGAACCCTATGCGCTTAAGCTCTTTAAGCAGAGATGGTACCTCTTGGCTAAGGCCTCAGATATGCCCTATCTACTCCTCTATTCCCTTGATAGGATGGAGGAGGTCGTGCTTACTGAGACAAAGTTCCAGCTAAGCCCAGACTTTGATGCGGAAGACTTCTTCGAGGATTGCTATGGGACGATCATTGATGCCACAGTAGAGGCGGAGCGCATAGAGCTACGTGTCACTGCTTCGCAAGCGTGTTACCTCAAGTCCTTGCCCCTGCACCATAGCCAGCGATTGCTACGTGAGGATGAGGAGTATAGTGTTTTCGAACTCTATCTAAAGCCTACGTATGACTTCCTGCAAGCCCTGCTCTCGTATGGCAGTGAGCTTGAGGTGATCGCACCTGTGTCCCTACGCAAGCAGATGCAGGAAGAAGTAGCCGCTATGATGAGCCATTATCGCTAAAGTAGAGCCTTATGAACCAGCCCTTAGATACCTATTTTGGCCCTCAATCGGAGTGTATCCGTATTGACTTTGAGACCTCGCCTGGGTGGGGAGGCTCGTATGTCGATATAGAGGTAGAGGCTGATCCGAATACCTACATCCGTGTCACTTGGGGGGATGCTCCTGCTAAGATCTGCCAGCACTATACCCAGAGTCTACAGCTGACGCATAGCTACCCGAGCTACAACCAAGGTGGAGGTATTCGCTTCACCCTGTGTCTGGAGCTCCAGGAAGGGGCGCACTTCATCGGCTTGAAGACCAGGGAGCGCTCGGTATTCCTCAATACCCTCCGACTGGAGGTGAGCCATTGCCCTCATCTGAGGTATCTGCAGTACCAAAAGATAGAGGAGCTTCGCTTACCCAAGAGGTGTATGCTGACCGACCTGAAGCTACGTGAATATAGAGGCACTCATCTGGACTTGAGTGGGGCGCACGATCTCGAGACCTTCGCCTGTACTTATAGTGGAGCCTTGCAGAGCATTGACCTGAGCCATAGTACAAAGCTCTATACACTGGATGTCTGCTACTCGGTGCATCTCCACACGATCAAGCTCCCTAATCGGTGTAATCTAAGTGAACTTAAGTACAATATCCTTGCGCTCAAGCCTACAACTCTGGAGTACCTGCGCACTATATTGCGTAGCAACAAAGGGGAGGAAGTGATCGAGGTATTCCTATCCTACCGGGCACCTGGAGCTAATCCCGACTTCAAGGATAAAGACTGGTACGAGCAACTCATCCAACAGAAGGTACGAAGGATTAAGTACGAGTAGCAGGTAGGACTATATACTTTTTGAGGGCAAATGCGTTAATGCATTTATAGTCTTATCTTTGCTAAGACGAATCAGAACACAAGTCTATGAGTCAAGAGTCTGTTTATATAGCGAGCGTCGACGAACTTACGGGTACCCGTAAGGAGAGTCTGCGACGCAGACTCTCCTTATAAATTCCCTAAACACCCTAATTATATCCAGCGCGAACCCTATTCTGAGCGAATAGGGTAGGACTCTTACTGTCCCTATATCCAGACAGTAGAGAGATTATAGCGACCTCTTCACATCACCCTCAGAACATAAGTAATTAAGATGATGACAGCAGACCAACAAGCTTTTGCGGAATATATCCGCCAGACCGAGCGCACGATAGAAGCCCTTCCAGCGGGCTATTGGGAGGAGATCCCCTCCAATGGCTACGGGATCAATAGCGAGCGACGCACGCGCCTCCACCTCCAGTCACGCCCCTACGACTATCCAGAGCTGCTGGAGACGTGGGTCGGTAGCGATCCTGAGAAAGCACAGGCCGCCGTGCTGATCCGTGAGGATATAGAGGTGACTCATCGCCGACTCGAGCAGCATCCGTGGAGGAAAACCCTCCTGCAGGGTGAAGTGGACTTCTCCGATCTCCGCCTTGGGGAGTTTGTCTTGCGCCTCCCCTCAATCTCCGAATATAGAGAGATCCTAAGCCGTCAAGGGGTGCGCGTGGCTGATGTCACCCCCCGCACCATCCGTGATATCAATTATGCCCTGGTGGAGACGGCTCTCTGTGAGCGCTACCATCTGAGTGCCCGCACAGGTCGCAACTTCATCGGCAATGCTCTCAATGGAGTCATTCACGAAGACCTCGCGGGCTTCGCCTACATCGTCCCTCACAATACCCACGACGAGTATAAGCACCGTGGCTACGTGGAGTATACCTTAAGAATGCTGACTACTCCAGCCGAGTAGTAGATATAATGTCTCACAACTAATAGATACCCTTCCCTATGGAATCACTCAATCGCATCATCGAGATCGCCGAGTCGCTTGAGCAAAAGAGCATCGCAGAGCGACTACGAGCTATTGACGAGCGCACAAAGAATCCTTCAGCTCAGCTTATCCTCCCTCTCATCGGGGAGTTCAGTGCGGGTAAGACGAGTCTCATCAATGCGCTGACCGATAGCAAGGTGCTGGAAACAGCTTCGCTGCCTACGACAGCGACCCTCTATCAGGTCATCTTCGGAGCTCCTGAGAATAAGGCCGTCGCCCTCTCGGCTGAAGGTGAAGAAGTCGAGCTCCAGCTGGATGCGCTCAAGAACGATGAGCTGAAGAAGTACCCAACTGTTACGCTCTTCGACACCTCGACGAAGGTACCCAAGGATATCATCTTCGTAGATACTCCAGGGCTCTCCTCACCTGACCCCAGACACCGAGAAGTGCTCACCAGCATTCTCCCCCGTGTCGATGCGATCCTCCTGACGGTGGATGCCAATCAGGCCGTCACACGTAGCCTCATTGAATTCGTGAAGAGTATGCGTCTGGCAGAGAAGCCCATCTACCTAATCCTGAATAAGATCGATACGAAGTCTCCCAGCGAGCTACAAGATCTCAAGCGTGGTATCGCTCGAGATGTCGATCTCCCTATTGACTCTCTGGTCTGTGCTTCGGCATATGCCAATAATATCAGTGAACTGCAGCAACTTCTCTCCAAGATCCAGGCAGAGAAGACGCAGATTATTGCGAAGGTCGATGCCCTGCGTACAAAGGAGCTGATCAGCGAGCTACGCTCCTTCATCGCTGAAGTCCTACGCTCCAGCTCCTCTCCCAAGGAATTGAAGGAAGCTGTACGTGCGCAAGAACGTGAGCTCGAGCGCCTGCAGAGCAATATTCGTCAGCTGATGGAGCGCGTCGAAGAGAAGCTCTCAGACAAGGTCGATGAGACCCAGAGCACCCTGCGTACCCAGCTGTGGTCTTCGCTCAATGGCATCCTCTCGAAGAAGGGAATTTCTTACAATGATGCAATCAAGGCGGAGGTTATTAACGTCAAGACCATCCTCTTGCAGAACTTCACTCGTCAGGTGGCTACTACTATCCGTGAGGTGAATGCCTCAAGCCGTGATATATGTGTTCAGCTTCCTTCGGCAGAGACCATCGACTTAAGTCAGCTGGGCGAACAGATAGATAATATCCCAATGGAGGACTTCGACTCGGTTGGACACGGCTGGGATAAGGCTATTGGCTGGGCTACTGTCGGGCTGGCAAGTGTGGCCGGTGTGGCTACTTTAGCTGCTACTGGTGGGCTTGCTGCCTTAGGTCTGGGTGGTGCTGCAGGTGCTGCAGGTGCTGCAGGTGCCGCAGGTGTCGCCCTCGAGGCCGGAGAGGCTGCGGTGATGGCCACGACGGCTGTTAAGACCACCAAGATGATGCGTATGATGAATGTGATGAGTAAGGCTGGAAGCTTTATTCAGAAGGGACACCAGATATCTTCGGTAGTCTCCTCTGCAGCAGAGAAGGAGCGTGGCTTTATCGAAGGTCTGGTAGGTAAAGCGACTGAGTTCTTCAGTAAGCCTCGCCGCGAAGCTGCCGTAGAGCACTTCTTGGATGCGCAGATCTTGCCCAACTTTGAGGCGGACTTGCGCAGCTACCTCTCCGAATCCCTCCGTCTCATCGCAGAGCGAATGAATATCGAGGCCGCTACCCTCATCGAAGAGAAGCGTGAAGCCCTCTCCCAGCTACAAGCGCAGCAGGAACAAGAACAATCAAAGTATGAGGCTGAGATCAAGGCAATAAAGGAGAAGGATCAGTATCTGGCTACCTTCTCTTGCTAAGTAATAACTAATGGAAAAGACTAAGAATATGACAGAAGCACTTATTGGAATCGCTATTGGACTAGTCGCTGGTGCTATTCTCAAGGATAAGGTTCTCCCAGCAAAGCCAAGCGATGGCGTAGGTACGCCTTCTCCCGAAGCACAGGAAATGGCTTCGAAAGAGATCGAGCGACTGCGTGAGCGGCTTAAGGCTCAAGATCAGCGTATCGAAGAGCTTAACAGCCGTCTGCAGCAGTCGAAGCGGGAGGCGCGTAGCTTGGAGGGCGACCACGATGATATCGAGGAAGAGCTTGACCAAACGAAGAAGCAACTCCGTCGTCTCAAGGAAGAGCATACGACTGCCCTCCGTGACTTGGCTGAATACAAAGAAGCTTGTGAGCTGCTGAATAAGGAGCTGCAGGAGTTGAAGCAACAGCACTAATCTAATCTCCCCCCAGTCTATAGATCTCTTCTGTAGGGCTTGGGCTGGGGGGATCATTATCACTGTCTATGTTTGACTTTATACTACGCTGGTTTGGGAAAGGGAAGCCCCAGGAAGATACCTCTGCCCAAGATCAATCCTTGTCACTCTTTGGAGAAAGCTCACTCTTCGCCACGGATAAAGAGAGCGAAGCCCCTCCTGCGCCAGCCGAAGAAACGGAGCGGGTAGTAACTCCTTCTTCGACTCCACAAGCAGACTCAGCCCTTCAAGCAAAGGTGGAAGAGCTGACGGCACGCCTGGCACGAACGAAGAAAGCTCTGGAGAAGGCCGAAGAGGAAAACGAAGAGCTCGAGGAGGAATGTGAGCAGACTCTAAAGCGAGAGCGTGCTAAGACTCAGGAAGTGAAAGAGCAAGTCTCGGCGATGGAGAAGCAACTTTCCGAGACGAATAAGGAAAAGGAGAAGCTGAAGAATGAGCTGACTGCGACGAAGGAGTGTCTGACTGCGACGAAGGAACGAGCCAATTGCCGAGGGCAAGCCTTATCGTTCGTTCGAGAGGTGCTGATAGCTCAGGTCACTTCTGAACGCTCCGAGCTGGAGCAGAAGGTCGAAGAGATCGTCTCCTTCATTCACTCCGATGACTGTCGTAAGTATATCACGCTGACGGATGAAGAGAAGAGCGATCTCTCAATGTGGCAGTCTGAGTGTGCTAAGAGCTGGATCCAAGGTAAGGTCAAGGTGGCCTTTATCGGGGAGTTCAGTGCCGGGAAGACGAGTATCGTGAACCGACTCCTCCAGGAAGGAGATCCTCACGCCATCCAGCTCCCCGTGAGCTCCAAGGCGACGACGGCCATCCCGACTTATATCTCTGGGCGCAAAGGCGGTGGTAAAGCTACGTATCGCTTCTACACACCCGACTCCATTCTGAAGGAGATCTCGGAGGATACCTTCCGTAGGGTCAGTAAGGAGGTGCTGGAGGAAGTCGGTGGAGTCTCCTCGATGATCAAGTACTTCGTGATGGCCTATGCTAATAAGGGCTTAGAGCGGCTGAGCATCTTAGACACCCCCGGGTTCAGTTCTCAGGATAAGGTGGATGAGCAGCGTACGATGGAGGTGATCAATGAGTGTGATGCCCTCTTCTGGGTGGTCGATGTGAATAGTGGTACGCTCAATACGCGCTCCATCCAAGTGATCCGCCAGTATCTGCACAAGCCTCTCTATATCATCATCAACAAGGTTGATACCAAGTCTCCGTCAGAGGTGAAGCAGGCCGAGCAGACCATTCGTGCGACCTGTAGCAAAGAGAAGATTCAGGTGAAGGGCTTCATCTATATGGGGATGAAAACTCCCCTGGATGAGCTGCATCAGGTCTTCTCTACGCTGGACTCAAGTAGCAGTTTGGGCTTGCTCGAAGCCTTCTCACAGCGTATTCAAGAGCTGATCAACAAGCAGACAGGCATCAAAAATGAGTATGATGACAAGCTGCATCAGTATCACCAAAAGTTGAGCGAACTTGAGACGACTTTTAGTGATAACCTTGATACGGTAGCCGAACTGGCGGAGGATGCGGTTAGAATTCCTCACTTTAAGGATCCTTTCTGGGGCTCTAAACGCTATGAGATGGATGCCTTAGAGTACAAGGAGCTGGAGGAGAAGCTGACGGTACTGAGCGAGGCTGCCCCTGGTATACTAAAGGGGAATCTCGATGCAATTGAGCTGGCTATCTCAAATATCCTAAGTGCAGAAGAAGAGGCTGAAGAGTGTCGGTCGAAGCTTGCGGATCTGGAAGGGCTTCAGAAGCGCTTCACCCAGCTCCATAAGCAAATAAACCAACTGAGTCAACGGCATAGATAATACCCATTAAATCAAATAACAATGGATCTACTCAAAGAAATTTGGGAGCGCAAGCAGCGACTCCTACAGCTCCTCCAGCGAGCTAAGGAATATGGCTGGATCGATGACGCCACGCTGAGGGCCGAGATCAAGCGTGCCGAGGAGCAAAAGCTGACGATAGGTGTAATCGGGCAGATGAAGGCGGGGAAATCAACCTTCCTCAACTCCTTCATCTTCGGAGATACTATCCTACCTGCAGCGACCAGTCCGATGACGGCTTCGCTCTCCTACATCACCTATGGGCCAGAGAAGAAGCTCGTGGCGGAGTTCTATACCCCAGATGAATGGGCAGAGCTGCGTAATACGGCACAGCTTCCCATAGAGGAAGGACAGGAGTCGACCGCTCAAGGATCTAAGATCAAGGCGGCTCAGGAGCTGGTCGCTAAGGCTGGGAAAATATCCCAGATCAATAGCCTTTTGGGGAAGACAAAGGAAGACAGCTTCTCCAATCTCATCGACTATGTAGGGGCTGATGGGAAGTATATCGCTATCACCAAGGCGGTCACGCTGTACTATCCCCTGGAGTACCTCAAGGGGGTGGAGATAGTTGATACCCCGGGATTCAATGACCCGATCGTGTCCCGTGAGGAGCGTACACGCCAATTTCTCAAGCAGGCGGATGTATCGCTCTTGCTCCTCTATGCAGGTCGTGCCTTCGACGCAAGTGACCGCGATATCCTATTCAAGGATGTCCGTAACTGTGGTATCGGCAAGATCCTCGTCGGGGTCAATAAGTACGATACCATCGTAGCTCAGGGCGAGACTCCAGCAGGAATCACCCAAAACACGGAGCAAGCCCTGCGACAAGCTGCGTATGAAGTCCAAGATGAAGCCATCATAGAGCTTGTGCAGGAGACACATCCTATCCCCTTCTCTGCGGAGATGGCTCTGCTCTCCAAGCTCCCAATGAGCCGTATATCTAAGGATGAAAATCTTATGTTTCACTACAAGAGATACTGTGAGACCTTTGAGATCAGTTCGCAGTCTGAGCTATATGAGCGTAGCCTTGTAGAGTCGCTCAATGAGGCTGTCCGCGATGTGATCGAGCGAGATAAGGTGGAGATCCTCTTGCGCAAGCCAGTCAATATGATTCAGGCTGCGGGGAATAAACTTCTCGGAGACGTGCAGACTGCTCTGACTTTGGCCGAGAGCCAGGTGAAGGTCTTAGAAATGCCTGACCACGAACTGGAGGATCGCGAAGATCAGTTAGCTAAAGC
>ERZ773018.631-NODE-631-length-20129-cov-3.556740_pt1 | contig 20129 bp, 19 predicted proteins | sample MGYA00580840_ERZ773018 | MGnify/ENA primary metagenome ERZ773018 (study PRJEB29015, sample SAMEA2738125) | human oral metagenome | biome: human oral; feature: human-associated habitat; material: saliva | place: China | collected 2256 ... | reverse complement strand
TCACTAAACTGCCAATAACAATAATTATTCCACTAAAAATCAGTAACCAAATTGTTAAACTTGTTTCAATTTTTAAAAGATTTTTCAGGAAAAATATGACTGCTACTCCAATCAAACTTGTTGCTATCAATATCATAAAAAATAAGCGGAGAAAATATTTTCGAAGTGAAATTTGAATTTCTTTTTGTTTATTCATGTTTCATTGTTCCTTTATATCCTAAGCCTCTAACGGTTATGATATCAAAATCTTCATTTGCTTTAAGTTTTTGACGCAGTCTTTTAATACAAGCATCAACTAAACGCTCATCATAATCTTCTTCCATTCCCCATATATCATCTAACAAATCTAATCGTGTAAAGATTTTTTCAGGATGACTTAATAATTTGTATAATAAGAAAAATTCTTTTGGAGGAATTTGTACTTGTTCTCCTGTTGTTAAATCCGTCATTGTTAAGGCATTGTAATCTAATCGAGTGTTAGTAAAAGTCAGCACTTTATCTGCTTCTAGTTGAGATCTTCTCAGTAATGCTTTTACTCTTAAAACGAGTTCTTCCAATCGTAGAGGCTTCACCATATAATCGTCCACCCCTAATTTAAAAGCTTCTTCTAACGATTCTAATTGAGATTTTGCAGTAATCATTAAGATTGGCAATGTATACTTCGTTTCTCGCAATGTTTGAACGAATTCATAGCCATCCATTTCAGGCATCATAATATCTGAAATAACTAAATCAATCTGCTGTTTTTCCATCAAGTTTAAAGCTTCTTGTCCATTTTGGACGGTATGGACTGAGTAATTTTCTTGCTTTAATTTTGTTGAAATCATTGTTTTAATCGCAAAATCATCTTCACAAACTAATATACTAAACATAGTTCCTCCTTTTTAGGAACATTATAGCATATTTCTTACAGGCGAACTAAACTTCCTTTTTTTAATTCATAGACAGTGTCCACATATTCTAATACAGAACGGTCATGAGTGACCATAATAGCACTCTTTTGTTTTTCTTTTACTTCTCTTTGAATTAATTGTGCAATTTCCTCTGCTTTTTCCGGATCCAAACTTGCCGTTGGTTCATCTGCTAAAATCAATTGCGGATTTCCAATAAATGCTCGTGCAATGGCAACTCTTTGTTTTTGCCCACCAGAAATTTGATTTGGGTATAAATGATAACAACCCTCTACTCCTAATTCTTTTAATAGTGTCTGAACTTCTTCTTTACGTTTAGCAGCATCTTTTTGTCCTTTTAATTTAGACACCTCTTCTAATTGGTCTCCGACTGTCATATAAGACAACAATTGATGATCTTGGAAAATAAATCCTAATAATTCTAAACGCTTCTTAGTCCATTCACTTTGCGTAACATTTGTTAAATTTTGATCTGCTATACGGATTTCTCCTGAATCAGAAGATAATAATAATCCAGCAATCGATAAAAACGTTGATTTTCCTGAACCTGAAGGCCCTACAATCGCAACAAATTCCCCCTTATTCACTGTTAAATTCAAATCATGAAGAATTTCTCTTTTTTGCATTCCGTCCATAAATGATTTGGTAATATTTTTTAATTCAATAACTGACATTTTATTCACCCTTTCCACCAATGACTTCAATTGGGTCTACTTGTTTAATTTTTAAAATAGATAATGCTCCACATAAGATAGAGATAAGAATAAAGCTTCCTGCAATCGTAATATTCCCTTTTAATGTCATATAAAATGGCATTGCACTTGGAAGTCCTAATGCCATTACATACGCTGATAACAATCCTATTCCGACTCCAATCACTGATAAAATACTAATTTGAGATAATTGAATGGCTGTTATTTTTTTCATTGACATTCCAATCGCTTTTAACACGCCAAATTGTTGTAATTTTTGCAATGTTAAAATGTAGAAAAATACTCCTAAAATAGCTGAAGACGCTACTAGTAATACCCATGTAATCATCGTTAGTGTCATATTTTCAGCTGTATATCCAGGGATTTTCTTAATTAATTGTTTTGGTTGAAGTACCATTAGCTCAGTGGACAACTTATCAGCGTCCACCGCTTGACTCGTTATAATCGTTTGTGGTTTCCAAGTATAAGTTGGATCATTTTTTTGACGCATTGATTCGTATGTTTCTGAACTAACAAAGCCAATCGTACTATGTCCATATTTTGCATTTTTTGCAAAGGCTACTACTGTTAAATTTTCTTTTGAAGCTTTATCTTGAATGATATCTCCTACTGCAATGCCTTTTCCTTTATAAGAATCATCTAAGATTACTTCTTGATTTCCTAATTTTTCTAATGAGTAATCCATCGTTTCTACTTTACCAACAACTTTATTTAAATGATCCATTGCAAAAAATGTGACATCTTGTGTACTATCCTCTCCCTCTTTTGTAAGAGATGAACGTTGAATCACTAATCCAAATGAATCTTCCAATGCTAATACTTCAATTTCTGTTACATTTTGACTCGTAAAATTTGAAAAAGGAATTACTCCTTCAGAATCTTTGGACAGAATGTATTGTACTTCTCCAAAGTTTTCAATTTGTGCCGTATTAATTCTGCCTAAACCATTCGTTAATCCAGATAAAAAGATGATCATAAACATCATAATAACTATCAATACCTCGATTAAAATAAATTTTTTCGGTTGATATTTAATTTCATTCCATGCAAATTTCATGTATATTTCTCCTTTATTTTTAATATTTGTCTCTACTATAAAAGAGAAATATGACCTGAATATGACATTGAAAAAATTTAGACAAAAAATACGGAATAAGAATTTGCTTTCTTATTCCGTCATTTTCATCTATACTTTTAAATTCCAAAACTAATTCTGAGTCCTTCATTTACTTTTTCCATAAAGGCATCATCAACTTCTGTTATTTTTTCAATTAATCGCACTTTATCAATGGTACGAACTTGTTCTAATAATACAGTAGATTCCTTACTAAATTGAAATTGATCTTTTTGAATTTCAATATGCGTTGGTAAATTCGCTTTTTCATGTTTTGCCGTAATGGCAGCGACAATTACCGTCGTACTAAAATGATTCCCAACATCATTTTGAACAATTAGAACGGGACGTTTTCCTCCCTGTTCACTTCCTACTACAGGAGATAAGTCCGCTAAATATACTTCTCCTCTTTTTACCATTTATCCTTCTCCTAATCATGATTTATAACTTCTTGGCACACGATCACTAATTAAACAAAGTGATTCATATGAAATTGTGTGGCTTCTATGAGACAATTCTTCTGCAGTAATGCACTCATTGCCATTTTTTCCTATTAAAGTTACCTTTGTTCCAACAGGCATTTCATAAGGAAGACGAATCATACATTGATCCATACAAACTCGTCCAACAATCGGACATCTTACTCCTGAAACAATGACTTCACCAGGAGCATAAGCACGAAGATAGCCATCTGCATATCCTACTGGTAATGTGGCAATCCATTCATCTTCACTACAAATATAGGTAGCACCATAACTAATCGTGTCCCCTGCATGTAATTGTTTTACAAAAACAATCTCCGTTTCCCAAGTTAATGCTTCTTCTAATTGTAATGTATCAGGAAGTCTTAACCCTCCATTAGAAGGATTTAATCCATACAAGCCAATCCCCCAGCGAATGACATTAGTTGTTAATCCCTCATGCCAAATCGCCGCAGCTGAATTTGAACAATGAACATAAGTTGGACGATGTTCTAAAGCTTCCACACACTCGTTGAAAGCTATCAATTGGTGTTCAAACTGACTCGTATCTGCTTCATCAGCAGTCGCAAAATGAGTAAAGATACCTTCAAAAATAAATTGCAAATGCTGTGCTTTTAGAAATTGTTCTATTTCTTGAACTTGTTCTGGTGTACGAACTCCAATTCTTCCCATCCCTGTATCAATTGCTAGGTGCACAATTAGTTGCTTTCCATCTGGAATTAGAGTCTGTGCTTTTTCTAACCAATCTAAGGAGCTCACTGTAGTAGATATACGATAGTCACAGAGGATTGGTACATCTTCTAATCGGCTAATTCCTAATATTAGAATCGGTTCTTTGAATCCTTCTTGTCTTAATTGAATCGCTTCATCTAATAATGCGACACAAAATCCCGCAACTCTTTCTTCATGAGCCGCTTTAGCCACTTCTATCATTCCATGTCCATAAGCATTTGCCTTTACTACGGCAAAAATATCTGTATTGGGATAATGATCTTTAACAGCTTTAATATTTTGTTTAATTACATTTAAATGAATGATTACACGTGTATTCCTATGAATTGCAGGAAACATATCTTCACTTTCCTTCTTCTATATTTTGGGAGTCTCTTCTAATATAACGACAGCATACGCATCATGGTTTGTATGCGTAATACTGATATGTTTTTGATAATGGTGCGGAGCAGTTAATACTGGTTGTCCAGTCTCAGCATTTAGAATTTCAATCTCTTGAAACGACACTGCTTTCCCTATTCCAGTGCCTAACGCTTTAGAATAAGCTTCTTTTGCTGCGAATCTTCCAGCTAAGTATTCAACTTTTCTTTTCATCCCTAAAGTTTCATACACAGCATATTCCATTGGAGTTAATACTCGTTGAATGAAAGATGAATCTTTTATTACAATTTTTTCGATTCTTGATAATTCAATTGCATCCATTCCGACACCAATAATTGCCATTTCCATTCTCCCTTTAAAAACATAATGTACCCCTTATTGTATCAAATGAAATCTCATTTGTCAGAATTTTTTAAAAAGTTTATAAATTAATCTAATAAATTTTAAAATACACTATGCAGCTTGTATCAAAAAAGACGACCGAAGCCGTCTTGAAAAATTATTATTCTACTATTCGTCAGCAGACAAACATTCGTCTAATTCTATTAAAGAAATGCTTAATCGTTTTGCACCTTCTTCTTTTGAGAGAAGACCATCTTTAATTAAATTGATAATCATCATTTTCTTTCCATGTTCGATACCGTGTACTTTTCCTTTTTCGATTCCTTCTGCTATTCCCTCTGCTTTTCCTTCTGCTAACCCTTGCATTCTTGCATCTTTCTTTTCTTTTTCTACAGTCGCTAAAAAGCTTGAATAAGCTTGGAGATATCTTGTTCTTTCATCGTACATTTTTCTTTCCTCCCTGGTCCAGTATTTTCGGCTCACAATACGATCAGCTTGTTCTAATATCTTTTCTGGTTTTTGTGTATAGGGTTGATTTCCAAAAAATTCAATCCAACGCACTTTCTTGTATTCTTGTATCTTATCTTTATTATACTTCTCTAATTCTAAAAATGCCATTAAAGCTAAGTTTTGTTCTTCTTCAAATCCTTTAAAATAGACTTTCAATTCATCGTTTGTGTTTTTTTCTTTGAAACAGAACATATGAACCATTTTATCGTCCTTAAAATATCTTTTTTGAGTGATGGCAATGGTGTATACGGGTAACAATTCTTCTGCAAGTTTATGTGTTTCCACTCCATCTTTTTTATGTTCATCTGCATTTTTAGTCACTTGATTACATAGATATAACCATAAACGCTTAATAAAGTCAAATTGATAGGCTACTTGGATTTCAATGATCACTTGAGTCCTGTCATTTAATTCCACTAATACATCGATACTGGTGACATAGGTCTTTATATTTTCGAATTGGTGATTATGTATTTGAGTTCCATCGATTATTTTGACATGGTGGACAGGTAAGTCTAGGATATCTCGAATAAACTGTGCTGTTATTTTAGGATTACTGAAAACTTTCTTTGCCATTAAATCCATCATGGGTCTTGTATTTTCTCTCGCTGAAAACAAAATCTTTTAAAGGGTGTTGTTTTGTGTTACGATAAAAACTGATAGGAGGTCTAGGATGACACAAACAGAATTAACAATTGAAGAACGTGCTTTAATGATTGTGAAGCAAGAATTAACTCAATATTTGCCAAAACAAATTGATATAGTTCTAGCTTTATTAGAAGAGGGGAATACTGTTCCATTTATAGCACGTTATCGTAAAGATCAAACAGGGAGTTTGGATGAAGTTCAAATTCGTGAAATTGAAGAAAGATATCGCTATTTAGTTAATTTTGAAAAAAGAAAAGATGAAGTCATTCGATTAATTGATGAACAAGAAAAATTAACAGAAGATATCTTAAATGACTTAATGAAAGCTAAAACATTAACAGCTTTAGAAGATATTTATCGACCATTTAAACAAAAGAAACGTACAAAAGCTACCATTGCCAAAGAAGCAGGATTAGAACCACTTGCTGAATTTTTATCTGCTTGTACGATGGAAGAAATTGAAAGTAAAGCAACGGAATTTATAAATCCAGAAAAAGACATTTTAACGATTGAAGATGCTTTAAAAGGTGCTTTAGAAATTATAGCAGAAAGAATTTCAGATAATGCATTTTATAGAAAACTAGTTCGAGAAAATACTTTGAAAAAAGCTATGCTTGTCACAAGTCTTAAAGACGAGGAAAAAGACGAAAAACACGTATACGAAATGTATTACGACTATCAGGAACTCGTTAAAACAATTGTGCCACACAGAATTTTAGCGGTGAATCGTGCTGAAAAAGAAGGTGTGTTAAAAGTTAGCTTGGAAGTTGATGCAACGATTCCATTAGAAAAAATCATAAAGAAAGAAATTTCAAAAACAGATTCTCCATCTGCGATTTATATAAAAGCAGCAATTGAGGATAGTGTTAAACGTTTCATCGCACCAGCCATTGAACGTGAAATTCGTTCGGAATTAACAGAAAAAGCTCAAACTCAAGCAATTGAGATTTTTGGAGAAAATTTACAAAATCTGTTATTACAAGCTCCGATGAAAGGTCATGTAATTTTAGGATTAGACCCAGCGTATCGAACAGGTTGTAAACTAGCGATTATTGATGAAACTGGGAAAGTATTAGATAAAGCAGTCATTTACCCTCACCAAGGAGCAAGTGACTTTAAGCGTGCTCAAGCGGGAACAACATTCAAGAAATTATTGGAAGATTATCAAGTTACTTTAGTTGCTATTGGAAATGGAACTGCAAGCCGTGAATCGGAAGCTTTTGTGAGTGAGCAGATTAAGGGAATGAATCGTAAAATCTACTACACAATTGTTAGTGAAGCAGGAGCATCTGTTTATTCTGCTAGTGAGATTGCCCGAAAAGAATTTCCAGATTATCAAGTAGAAGAACGTTCTGCGGTAAGTATTGCTCGTAGATTGCAAGATCCATTAGCTGAATTAGTGAAAATTGATCCAAAAGCAGTAGGCGTAGGACAATATCAACATGATGTGAGTCAAAAACAATTAGATGCAAGGTTAGATATTGTTGTTGAAACAGCCGTGAATAAAGTCGGTGTCAATGTTAATACAGCAAGTGCTGCATTGTTAGAACATATTGCAGGACTAACAAAAACAACTGCAGCAAATGTAGTGGCTTATCGTGATGAAAATGGAAAATTCACGAATCGTTCTCAATTGAAAAAAGTTCCTCGCTTAGGGCCAAAAGCTTTCGAACAAGCAGTAGGATTTTTAAGAATTGTGGATGGGAAAAATCCATTAGATGGAACAGATATTCACCCAGAGTCTTATGAAGTTGCAGAAAAGATTTTAGAAAAAATTCAAGCAACAAAAGTTGAAATTGGAACGGAGAAAGTAGAGCAAGCTTTATCTTCAATTGATAAAAAGTCATTATCTGACGAACTAGGGATTGGACTTGAAACTTTAGAATTAATTTTTGCAGGATTAACAAAACCAGGAAGAGATCCTCGTGAAGAAATTGATCTACCGATTTTAAGAAGCGATGTATTATCCATGGAAGATATTCAAGTTGGAATGGAATTACAAGGAACGATTCGAAATGTAGTCGATTTTGGAGCATTCGTGGATATCGGAGTAAAACAAGATGGCTTAGTTCATATATCAAGAATGAAAAAAGGATTCGTGAAACATCCAAGTGATGTCGTTGCAGTAGGTGATATTGTAACTGTATGGGTCATTGAAATTGATTCGAAAAAAGGAAGAGTAGGTTTATCGATGCTTCCGCCAATTCAATAAAATTAGTGAGTATGTAACTCTATTTGTGGGATTTAGTCACAAATAGAGTTTTTTTGAATCATTATTTAGAAAAGCTGGCTCTTTGTGGTATAATCATTTTGAGTTATTTTATTCAAAAGGAGAAAGTATATGTCAGATACAAAGCAAAATCAAGCATTAGAGCAATTAAAAGAAAATGCCAATAAAATTTATCAATTAATTCATCAACAAAAAAATCATTTATGTATTGCAAAATGCCCAGCATTTGAAGAAGTAGTTGATACTCAATTATTTGGTTTATCTAAACAAGTAGAATTTGCAGTTTCAATTGGGGTAGTTGAAGCAAATGAAGGGCATCAATTAATGGCAGATTTAGAATATGCATTAAATGAAGTATATAGTGATGTATATGAGAAAAACTGGCAATCTTAAAGAAAGTAAGAGGAAATAGTGATTTGAAATTAAAAAGTAAAATCAAAAATTTATTTCAAGTAGATCAAATTATTTTGATGATTTTTATAACATTGTCAGCATTTGGTCTTATTATGGTTTATAGTGCTAGTAGTTATTTTTCGTTATCTTCTGTTGGAAATTCAGAATATTTCATTATTCGTCAATTTATATTCGTAGTAGCAGGAATCATCATAGCGATAAGTATAGCAAATAATGGCAAAAGGTTCTTTTTTAAGGAACGATATTTGCAAGGGGTATATGTTTTATTAATTCTATTACTCTTTTATGTTTTAACTCAAACAGGAATTAAAGGAGCAAAAAGTTGGATTAATTTACGACTATTTAATTTACAACCATCAGAATTTGCAAAAGTTATTTTAATTTGGGCGAGTGCATTTTATTACGATAAGTTTAAAGCTGTCAAAGATTGGAAAGTATTGTTTAGATATCCATTGGGAATGGCATTATTTGTGTGTATGCTAGTCTTGATGCAACCAGACTTTGGTACGATGACGATTATTTTTCTAATGATGTGGCTATTAGCATTAACCACTGGATATTCAAGAAAAGCAATCGGTGTTTCAGGTATTCTATTTGGTTTAGGGTATTTATTTACTTTTTTACCAGTATCTATTCTTCAATATTTACCTTTTAAAGCTTATCAATTAGGACGATTTTTATCATTTCATAATCCATGGGACGATATAAGTGGTACAGGGTATCAATCGATTCAAGGTTTTTTAGCTTTAGCTAGAGGTGGATTAACAGGGACAGGATTATCGAGTTCGATACAAAAAACAGGATTTTTACCAGAAGCTCATACGGATTTTATTATGGCAATTGTAGGAGAAGAATTAGGATTTTTTGTAGTATGGCTAGTGTTAGCAGTGCTATTTTTCTTGATTTTTTATATTTTTTGGAGAACTCAAAAATGTCGTTCTGCTTTTTCAAAATATATTTGTCTAGGAGTTGGCATTTTCTTTTTAGTTCAAAGTAGTATTAATATTGGAGCTTTACTTGGATTAGCTCCTATTACGGGGGTTCCATTACCATTTTTAAGTTATGGAGGATCTAGTTTTGTTGTTTCAAGTATCGCAATTGGAATGGTTCTATTTGCATTAAAATATGATAAAGAGTATGAAGCAGAAAAAATGAATGATATTAAATTATTTGAAATAGAAGTTGAAGAAAATGAAAATCAGGATAAAAAAGAAGAAAATATTACTCAGGATGGTATAGAGACAGAAGTAGTATTAAAGAACGAAGAGATAAAGGAGGATGAGCATGAAGAAATTACTGGTGGCTAATCGTGGAGAAATTGCGATTCGTGTATTTCGTGCCGCTTCGGAATTAGGGATTGAAACGGTTGGTATTTTTGCCAAGGAAGATGATCATTCATTGCATCGTTTTAAAGCTGATGAAGCCTATTTAGTTGGAGAAGGTAAGAAGCCAACAGAAGCTTACTTAGATATGGATGATATTATTCGTATTGCGAAACAATCAGGGGCAGATGCTGTTCATCCTGGTTATGGTTTTTTATCTGAAAATATTGATTTCGCTAGAAAATGTCAAGAAGCAGAACTAACCTTTGTTGGGCCTCGTTTAGAACATTTAGATATTTTAGGCGATAAATTAAAAGCAAAAACTGCGGCGCATAAGGCTGGTTTACAATCTATTCCTGGGACAGAAGGGACAGTGTCTTCTGTTCAAGAAATTTATGAGTTTGGAGAACAATTTGGTTATCCGATTATGATTAAAGCGGCACTTGGTGGTGGCGGTCGTGGAATGCGTGTTGTTTATCGCAAAGAAGATGTGCAAGATAGTTATGACCGTGCCGTTGGAGAAGCGATTAAAGCTTTTGGTGCTGGAGAATGTTATGTGGAGAAATATATTGAGGATCCACAACATATTGAAGTGCAAATTTTAGGGGATGAACATGGAAATGTTGTTCATTTGTTTGAACGAGATTGTTCTGTTCAAAGACGTCACCAAAAAGTCATTGAGGTGGCTCCATGTATTTCACTTTCAGAAGAGATGCGTTCAAAAATTTGTAATGCTGCAGCTAGTTTTATGAAAGAAATTGGTTATGTCAATGCGGGGACAGTTGAATTTTTATTAGATGGAAACCAGTTTTACTTTATTGAAGTGAATCCAAGAGTTCAAGTAGAGCATACGATAACAGAATTAATTACAGGAATTGATATTGTTCAAGCACAATTAAAAATTGCTCAAGGGTTGGATTTGCATCAAGAAATTGGCATTCCTACACAAGAAAACTTAACATTTAGTGGAGCTGCGATTCAATGTCGTATTACTACCGAAAATCCTGAAAATAACTTCTTGCCAGATACTGGTAAAATTAATACGTATCGTTCACCAGGTGGATTGGGTATTCGTTTAGATGCGGGAAATGCCTTCCAAGGAAATGTGGTAACGCCATACTTTGACTCGCTATTAGTAAAAGTATGTACGTATGGTCGTGATTTTTCTCAAGCAGTTACAACAATGCAACGTGCGTTAAAAGAGTTTAGAATTCGTGGAGTGAAGACGAATATTCCATTTTTAAAAAATGTGATTCATCACGATGATTTCTTAACAGGAACTGCAAAAACAACGTTTATTGATACAACACCTGAATTATTTAAGTTCCCTAAGGAAAGTAATCGTGGAAATAAAATTTTAAAATATATTTCTGAAATTACGGTTAACGGGTATCCAGGAATTCCGCAAGAAACAAAGGCATTCGAGAGACCAACTTATATCGAAACATTGAAGCCTATTTCAAGACCAGAAATAACGGCTAAGCAATTATTAGATAAAAAAGGTGCGGATGCAGTTTCTAAATGGGTATTAGAACAAGAAAAAGTTCTTTTAACGGATACCAGTTTTAGAGATGCGCATCAAAGTTTGATGGCTACAAGAATGCGTTCGATTGATTTAATTCAAGCAGCTCAGCAATATGAAGCTGCAGTTCCTCAGTTATTCTCAGCAGAAGTTTGGGGTGGGGCAACTTTTGATACAGCATATCGTTTCTTAACAGAAAACCCATGGAATCGATTAGAAAAAATTCGTAAAGCAATGCCAAATACGCTGTTACAAATGTTATTGCGTGGTTCTAATGCAGTAGGATATTCCAATTATCCAGATGCTGTGATTCGTTCGTTCATTTTAGAAGCGGCAGCAACAGGAATTGATGTGTTTAGAATTTTTGATAGCTTAAACTGGTTGCCTCAAATGGAAGTGAGTATTCAAGCCGTTCGTGAAGCAGGGAAAATTGCAGAAGCGACAATGTGTTATACAGGTGATGTATTAAATCCAATGCAAACAAAATATACATTAGAATATTATAAACAGTTTGCAAAAGATTTAGAAAAAGCAGGTGCGCATATGATTGCCATTAAAGATATGGCAGGATTATTAAAACCTCAAGCAGCTAAACAATTAATTACAACATTAAAAGAATCAGTGGATATTCCAATTCATTTACACACTCATGATACAAGTGGAAATGGTATTTTAACATTAGCAACAGCGATTGATGCTGGAGTGGATGTAGTCGATGTAGCCTTTAGTGCATTGGCAGGAGGAACTTCTAATCCAAGTATGGAAACTTTATATCATGGATTAGAAGGAACGAGTCGTCAACCGGAATTAGAGATGGAAAATGTAACAACATTAAACCGTTATTGGGGAACAATTCGCAAATCTTATCATGCATTTGATCAAGCACAAGTTTCTCCAAGTCCAGAAGTTTACTATCATGAAATGCCTGGAGGACAATATACGAATTTATACCAACAAGCCAAATCAGTTGGTTTAGGAGAACGTTTTGAAGAAGTGAAAGAAATGTATCACCGTGTAAATCAATTATTTGGAGATATTATTAAAGTAACTCCTTCTTCTAAAGTAGTTGGAGATATGGCATTATTCTGTATTCAAAATGAACTCAATGAAGAAAATATTTACGAAAAAGGATTAACTCTGTCTTTCCCTGAATCAGTGATTCAATTCTTTAGAGGGGATTTAGGGCAACCGGTTGGAGGCTTTAATGAAAAACTTCAAAAAGTTGTATTAAAAGATATTGAGCCAATTACTGTTCGCCCAGGATTATTAGCTCCTGAAGTGGATTTTGAAGAAGTTCGCAAGGAATTAGAAACTGTACTTGGGAACAAGGCAAAAGACCAACAAGTACTAAGTTATCTCATGTATCCAAAAGTGTATAAGGAATACCAAGAGAGAAAAGAACTGTATGGAGATTTAAGTAAATTAGATACGCAAACATTCTTCTATGGAATGCGTATGGGTGAGACGATCCAAATGGAATATGCTCCAGGTAAAGTCTTTATGATTACATTAGTACAAATTGGGGAACCTGACCAAGATGGAAATCGAATTATGTTCTATCGATTCAATGGACAAAGCCGAGAAATTATTGTCCATGATGCGAGTGCAACAATGACAACTGTTAAACGTCAAAAAGCAGATGCGAATGATTTTGGACAAATTGGGGCAACAATGCCAGGTAGTGTCCTAAAAGTATTTGTAACAAAAGGTGAAGCGGTTCGTAAAGGGCAAGTGTTACTTGTGACAGAAGCAATGAAGATGGAAACAACTATTCAAGCACCATTTGATAGCGTTGTTGAAACCATTGCTGTTAAAGAACAAGATATGATTGATGTCAGTGATTTACTATTAACAATTCGTAAAAAATAATAAAGAGAGGAGTAAATATGGAACAAGTAGAAAGAAGAGCGATTATTGTATGGCTCTATACATTAAAACCAATTAAACAATTAAAACGTTTCGGTAATATTCAATATATTTCTAAACGTCTAAAATATATTTACTTGTATGTCAATGAAGAAGAAGTGGAAAGTGTTATGGATAAAGTTAGCAAATTTCACTTTGTTCGAAAAGTTGAAGTATCTCCTCGCCATGAAGTTCGAATGGATTTTACACAAATCTTACCAGAATTACGTGAGGAAATTGAATTAGAAAAACGAGCATTGGCTACAGAAGTGTAATGATTAGATGTAAAAGTCATGACTACCTGTTTAACGGGTGGTCATGACTTTTTTAGAGGAAATAATGTGAATGAATTGGCAACTACTTCAGATTTAATTCGGTCGATTTCGACGGATTTAAAATGATAATTTGTATTTGTCAGAGAAGATTAAATGAATGCATTATGATTTGCTTCTGTCTTAAACCTATCGAATTTAAGAGGTTTAAATGGTTATTTTACAAGTGAGTGACTTTTGCAAAGATTTCTTCTACTTCTTGTGAGTTGTTATTCTTTTTTTGAGCGTATATAATAAAATCAATTACATTAAAGGAGGAACACAGATGAGAATTATTTCTGGCGAATTTGGTGGAAGACATCTTCGAGCTGTTCCAGGAAAGAACACAAGACCCACAACGGATAAAATTAAAGAATCCTTATTCAATATTTTAGGAGGATATTTTGATGGTGGTGTCATGTTAGACATGTATGCAGGTAGTGGAGGAGTAGCCATTGAAGCTGTTTCTAGAGGAATGGACCATGCCTTTTTATTTGAAAATAATCGACAAGCAATTCAAACCATTGAACAAAATATTGAAATTACAAAGAGTCCAAATCAATTTACATTATTGAAACAAAATGTGAAGCATGGATTAAAAACATTAGCTACAAGAGAAGAGTTTAAACCTGTTTCTTTAGTGTTTATGGATCCACCGTATCGTCTGCAAGAAATTATCCATGATATTGAACAATTGGAAAAATTATCATTAGTAGCAGAAGATGCTGTAGTTGTCGCTGAAGTAGATAAAGCAGTACAATTACCAGAAAAAATTGGGCGATTTACTCAATGGAAACGAGTAGAGTATGGAATTACAGCATTAATTTTCTTTGAATTTGAATAGGAGATTTGTATGGTAAAAGCAATTTATGCAGGAAGTTTTGATCCCATTACAAAGGGTCATCTTCATTTAATCCAACGTGCGACAGTATTATTTGATGAAGTGATTGTATTAATTTCTCATAATCATCAAAAACAGTATACTTTAACAAAAGAAGAGAGAGTTCAAACAGTTCAAAAAGCTGTGTCAAATTGGGAAAATGTTCGAGTTGTCGTACAAAATGGGGGCTTAACGGTTGAAGCTGCGAAACAATTAGGGGCAACTGTTCTTTTAAGAGGGGTTCGTAATAGTCAAGATTTAGAATTAGAAAAGACTTTAGCGTATCATAATCATCGATTAAACGGGAATATTGAAACTGTCTTACTCATAAGTGAGCCAGCCTATGAATATGTCAGTTCAAGAATGGTGAAAGAATTAGCTAAATTTGGCGGAGAATTTGAGTCTTTTGTTCCAGAGTCTGTAGCAGAAATTTTGGAAAAAAGATATGCTGGACAAGAGTGTCAACAAATGATGCTTCAAGAAAGAAGTGAGTAAGTATGAAAAAAATTTCTTTACGAACGATTGTTATATCGCTCGTTAGTTTATTAGTTCTAGGAATCATTGCATTTTTTCCTTTACCTTATGTATTAGAAATGCCAGGGAGCGCTGAAAAAGTAGAGGATTTTATTACTATTGAAGGAGTTAATGAGAAGAAGGAAGGGTCTTTTCGAGTAATGACGGTATTGTCACAACAAGCAACCCCTTTATTAGCACTTCAAATATTGCTTCCTCATGTTGAGATGATTCCAAAGGAAAAAGTGTATGGAACAACACCTAGTAAGGAATACAATAAAATTCAGGAATATTATATGCAACAAGCTAGAAATGCAGCCGTTTCTGTTGCGTATAAGGCTGCTGGAAAATCAGTAGAAGAAGAATTTTTAGGGGTATATGTAATGACCGTCGTTCCTGAATCTGATTTTAAAGACAAGATTCAAGTGGGAGATATTGTGACAAAAGTGGATGGAGAATCATTTTCATCCGCGCAAGAAATGATTGCAGCCATTAGTTCTAAAAAAATTGGGGATAGTGTTACAATTGAAATTAATCGTAATCAAGAAATCATTGAAAAAACTGGAGTCTTAGTAGAAAATCCTGATACAGGAAAACCAATGTTAGGGATTCAATTAGTTACACATTCAAAACTTCATGAATCTCCTAAAGTAGATTTTGATCCACATGGGGTTAGTGGGCCATCGGCAGGTCTGATGTTTACATTAGAAATTTATAACCAATTAACGGATAAAAATTTAAAACAAGGGAGAATTGTGGCTGGTACTGGCACAATGAATGAAAAAGGAGAAGTTGGACGTATTGGTGGAGTAGATAAGAAATTAGTGGCAGCTGTTCGTGCAGGAGCAACTATTTTCCTAGCACCAGATGATGAAATTACGGATGAAATGAGAGAAAAAAATCCTAATATTTTATCAAATTATGAAGAAGCCAAACGAACCGCTGAAAAGATAAAATCCAACATTCAAGTGTATCCAGTAAAAAAATTTGAAGATGCAGTAAAAATTTTAGAAAAATAAAATACAAAACGTCATTTTTTTCGTATCTATAGTTAGAGGAGGGAAAAATGATGTTTTATTTTTTTATGCAAGTGAAAAGGTGGTTGATGGAATATAAAAAGATTCTGTCAATTATTGGTGGTGTGTTAGCAGTTATCGTTATTATTCTTGTAGGAAGAGGAATGATGGCTTCTTCCACGAAAGAAAAAGTAATGGTAACGAATGCTGTGAATACAACAAGAATAGAAGAAACAACTACAATGATGCCACAAAATTGTTATGTGGATATTAAAGGAGAAGTTCTAAGGCCGGGAGTGTATGAGTTTTCTTGTGAGAGTCGCATGCAAGAAGTGATTAAAAAGGCTGGAGGTTTTACAGAAGAGGCAGATGAAACAAAAATTAATTTAGCACAAAAAATTAGCGATCAAATGCAAATGATTGTCCCTAATTTACATTCTAAACAAGAAGGAGGAGTGACAGAGGGAAATTCTGAAAAAGGAAGTTTATCTAATACGACTCCATCTAATTCAAAACAAGGAACGGTTAATATTAATACAGCAACTCTTGAGGAATTACAAACCATAAAAGGAATTGGAAAGAAAAAAGCAGAAGCTATTTTACAATATCGAAAAGAACATGGAGCCTTTCGTACAAAGGAAGACTTATTACAAGTGAAAGGAATTGGAAAGAAAGCTTTAGAAGCGATTGAAAGCCAAGTGACTTTCCAATGAAAAAGTGGATTTGGATAACGGTCTTAGAGATTATAGTAGGAAGTTTAATCTTTTCTGAATCTTTGCTTTTTCTAAAAGGGATTTATGTTTTGATAGGAATATGGACGTTCATTCTTCATTTTCAATCTAAACAACAGATGTTCTGGGTCTTTATTTTACTCATTTCTGTTGGATTACATTTTTATCAAGTTTATCATCCTACAATTGTTCCTGAAGGGGAGTTGGTTGGAATTATAAGATTGAATAGGGATGATTTGAAAATCAATGGAGACTTTGTAACGGGAATTGCTGAATTAGAGTTGACTTCTTCTAAACATCAAGTGTTATTCCAATATAAAATGCATTCTGAAAAAGAGAGAGCTCTATTTGAAGAAGATGAGGCGAATCTCACTTTATCCGTAATAGGAAAGAGTAAGCCTGTGAATGAACCTAAAAATAGAGGGGATTTTAATGCACCAAGTTATTATCGGAGCATTGGGATTTTGCGTGTGTTTGAAGTCAAAGGATTTAAACAAATGGCAAATGCTCCTTCATGGATGTCACTCTTTCAAAATTGGCGTAGAAAATTCTATTTGAAAATTGATAAACAGCCAGAAAGTTTTGTTCGTACCTATGCTTTATTATTACTGTTCGGAAAAACGAAAGATGCAGATGCAACAGTGATAGGGCATTATAAGAGACTGGGAATCATGCATGTTTTAGCTATTTCAGGACTTCATATTACATTATTTATTCATCTGCTTGAAAAAGTATTATGGAAATGGAAAATGACTCGAGAAACAAGTGTTGCTGTCATTATCGTTGGATTAGTCATTTATGGTTACTTTATTCATTGGAATATTAGTGGTACACGAGCGATTTTAATGTATATTTTAGCGCAAATGTCTAAGAAGTTTCATTGGAAACTGACAACAGAGGATTGTTTGGGAATTATATTTTTGCTGTCACTGTTTTATCGAACAAGTATTATTGAAAATGTAGCTTTTCAACTTAGTTACGGATTAACGGCAATTTTATTATTGACGAGTTATTTTGTCGAACATAATCTTAAAGGAAAATGGAAGAAAACAATTTGTATTGCTTTTTTAACTCCTATCATTGCCTTGCCATTAATTTGTCACTATTTTTTTACGTGGAATATGCTAAGTATTTTGTTAGCTGGTTTAGTAGTTATACTGTTTGAAAGTATCCTTATTCCAGGGATTTTACTTTACGCTTTAGCAGTAGTATTAAATTGGGTATGGATTTCTAATGGCATAGTTTTCTTTTTAGATACATTATTAAATGGATTGAATCAAATTTTTTCTTTTTGTGAACAATTTTTGTTTTTACGATTTACATTTGGAACATGGTCAACAGTAGCCTGGATATTGTATTGGATTATGATTTATGTAGCTCTTGTTTGTTATGAAAAATCTTGGTTTCGTCCTTATTCTAGTATCGTTTTTGCGTTTTGTTCTTTTATCATTGCACTTAGCATTCCTTATCATCTACATGAGCAAATCATCTTTTTAAGTACGGGTTCACAAGTTTCAGTATTGTATATTCCAAAAGGTTTTAATCATGCCACATTAGTATTGAGAGGAGGAGACTCGTTCACAGATTTTAAGGGGAATTCCCTTCGTAAACAATCTTTTTCTAAAACTGTTACAAATAATATTTTAGTAGAAGGAATTTCTCAGTTGGATTCTATTGTACTAACGAATGCTAGTGTGGAAGATAGTGATGATTTGAAAGAGTTAATCCAAAATTTTTCAGTAAGTGAGGTAGTGGTTTCTAAAAATCCATCCGAAAAAAGAGAATTTGCAGAGTTGGGCGTTTCGACACGGTATCATGAAGTAGGAGAGAGACAGTTACTTTCTGGAGTGAAATGGGAATTGATTCTAGCGAATGGCAGTAAGAAAGAAGTTCAAAGTTCTATGTTTACAATCCAAGGAGAACGAATACTTATAGTAGAAGATAAGGTGAAAACTTTACCTAATAAAGCGGACTTTGTGATTGCTTCAAAGAAAAATGCAGAAGAAATAGCAAAAATAAATGGATTTACACAAATGCAAACGAATAGTTTAATGTTAGAAAAAGGAAAGGAGACAGTTAAATCGCATATTAGTTCACACTTTTTAGAACAGTTAGAACAACAAGTTTCACATATATGGATCTCACAAGAAGATGGAGCAGTTCATATGATGCAAGAAAAAGGCGTACGAAAATTCCATACGATAAAAAGTCATAAAGACGAGTGAAACCATGGACAAAAAGAACACTTCACGATACACTAGACTAAGAGAAAGGGGAGTCATGAATGGAATTTCAAAAGAAAATAGAAGAAATTAAATCGGGGAAATTGTCGCCCATTTATATAGTTCAAGGAAAAGAAGAGTATTTACAAAATTGGGCAAGGCAAGTGTTTTTAGAATCCGTAGTGGCTCCTGAAGATCAAGAATTAAATGTTGCTCGATTTAATATGGAAGAAATTTCTGTTCAAACAGCTGTTGAAGATGCAGAATCTGTCCCATTTTTTGGAGATAGACGTCTAGTGATGATTGACAAACCATATTTTTTAACAGGTGAAAAAGAAAAAACAAAAATCGATCATCAACTTGAAAGATTACAGTTTTATTTAGAAAATCCATTAGACTCTTCTGTCGTTGTATTTTTTGCACCATATGAAAAGTTAGACTCTCGTAAAAAAATCGTGAAGCAATTAAAAAAAGTAGCGGTCTTATTAGATGCTTCTTCTTTAGAAGAAAAAGATGTAAGAGCGATGGTTCAACATAAAGTACAAGAACAGGGCGTTTCGATGGAAACTTCTATATTACAGTTATTTTTAGAAAAATTACACTATTCTCTAACTGATGCGATGAGAGAAATTGATAAGTTAATCTTATCAGCCATGGATACGAAAGTGATTGATAGTGACTTAGTGGCAACATTAGTTCCAAAAAGTTTAGAACAAAATATTTTTGAACTAGGAGAAGCCGTCCTTCGAAAAGATAGTAAAGTAGCGATTGAAATTTATCGAGATTTATTATTACAAAAAGAAGATCCGATTAAAATGAATGCCATTTTATTAGGGCAATTTCGCTTGTTATTACAAGTAAGCTACTTACAAAAAGAAGGCTATCACGAACCTGAAATGCAAAAGGTATTAGGGATCCATCCATACCGTGTAAAACTCGCTCTAGGACAATCTAGAAAATTTTCGATTGCTTTACTAGAAGTAGCGTATCGATTATTAGTTGAAACAGAGTATGCATTGAAAACAGGACTTGGAATAAAAGAATTGCAATTAGAAACATTTATTTTGAAGTTTTGTCAAAAGAGTGCATAGCAAGCAGATTGAAATGAAAATAAAAAAGTACAAAAAAGGCCCGAGAATCATTTCTCAGGCTTTTTATTATTTGCTTAATTTTGAAGCAAGACGTGATTTATCACGAGAAGCTTTGTTTTTGTGGATTAATCCTTTAGAA
>ERZ773018.629-NODE-629-length-20156-cov-4.775285_pt1 | contig 20156 bp, 15 predicted proteins | sample MGYA00580840_ERZ773018 | MGnify/ENA primary metagenome ERZ773018 (study PRJEB29015, sample SAMEA2738125) | human oral metagenome | biome: human oral; feature: human-associated habitat; material: saliva | place: China | collected 2256 ... | reverse complement strand
ATGGCTAATAAAATTAAGAAAGCTATGAAAAAGAAGAAATTCGATATTGTAAAAATCTTCTTTTTCATCATATTACTCTACTTTATTATTTATCTTCTTTTTTTCTTTTATTTAAAATGAAACCTGTAGCCATAGCTCCAATACCTGTTATTGTTGCTAAAGCAACTCCTATAGTACCAGTATTAATTACTATTTCACCAATTCTATAGTTCTTAACGTTATCTAATTTAATATTTGCATTATCTTTATCAATTGTAAATTTAATAGCATCGTTCATTAATCTATATCCTTCTGGAGCTTTAACTTCTTTAAAAGCATAAGTTGCAAAAGGTAAATCTGTTTGAGAAACTTTTCCATCTTCTCCAGTTGTATAAATTGGATAAGCTTGATTTGTTTTTGGGTCAATAGCTTCTGAATATTTTTGACCATCAATTTCTACTGTTCCATTTTCATCAAGTTTGTAAAGTTTAAATTCAGCACCTTTTAAAGGTGTAACTCCATCACTTTCTGTTTTGATAAATTCAACAGAACCTTTTGTAATATTTGTAAATACATCATTTGATGTAATTTTCTTTGTACCTTCTCCATTTGGATTATCATACTCGATTGTGAAATTATTTGGTATTCTGTTTAATACAGTTTCTGCTTTTACTTTTGTTGATAAAGTAATTTCTATGAAGGCATTTGTTCCAACTTCGCTAGTCTCAATACCTACTAATTGATTTTTAATATCTTTTATTAAATCTAAAGATAATTTATTAAAGATATACCCATACTTCGCATAACTCATCAAGCTATATTCAAATAATCCTTGGTTATCAGTTTTTTGAACTATCTTTTTATCACCATTTAAGATTACTTCATAGCGACTTAAGAAAGTATGATAAGTTAAACGACGTTTTTCATGTCTAGTCTTAGGCCATGGATCTGAGAAATTTAAGTAAAGTTGATCAACTTCTTCATCTGCAAAATACTCTAATAAGTCTTCAGCATTTCCAGAAATTAGTTTTAAATTCTCTCTATGTGTTTCTTCTACTTTATCTAATAGGAATGTTAGAACTGTAGGTTGTGCTTCCATAGCTATAAAATTTATTTTAGGATTCTTTTCTGCAAGTGTATGAATAAATTTTCCTTTACCACTACCAATTTCTAAGTGTATTGGATTATTATTTCCAAATATTTCTCTCCACTTACCTTTATTGTCCTTAGGTTGTAAAAAAACAACTGGACTATTTTCAAGACGCTCTCTAGCATCTGCTCTATTACGAACTCTCATTTATATACCTTTCTACTTAATTTCTATTGTTTTGCTAAATAAATCTGAATTAGATAATATTTTTTCTTTTGATCCAAGCACACATACATATGCATTATCTTTTATATTATTAAAGTTACTTGAAAGTTTATTAACATCACCAACATTTGTATTTTTTATTTCTTCAACAATTTCATCATATTTATCAAATGGTGAATTAGTAAGATATAAATTTAAAGAGTATGTTGCTAACGCACTTGGAGACATAATTACATCTAATGTATTTAATGTACCAATAATATACTTATTCATTTCTTTATCATCGGAAATAAAATTCTTAATATATTTATCTATATTGTAATAAATATCAAGTGTTTCTTTTAAGTTTGGATCACGATAAGACCATAAATTAAAGTCACCAAAAGCATTGAATATGGCTCCTGCACCGTATGCACCATTTTTCACTCGAATATTATTCCATAAATAATCTAAACTTAAGATATGTCTTAAAACAAGATGACTACCAGAGTAATTATCTATGTTATAACCTAATCCAACATACTGTACTAGAGAATCAAAATAAAATCCTTCTGAATATCCTGGAGTCTCAAAATTTAGTGTAAACCCATCTTGCTTTTCTGTATCATTATATAACTTATCCGTATACACTGATATATCTTTTTTATATTTTGAATACTCCTCTTCACTACCTACAAAATTAATTAATACTCTAGAGCTACTGAATATTAAATTTGAAACTGTATTTAATTTATTAATAATTTCACTAAATTTATTCTCAAAGTTATTCAATAATTCTAATATAAATAAGTAGAACTCATATTCACTATGATATGAAGCTAGCTTACTTTGAGGGTTGTAATAGCTGCTAATTCTTCTTGCAACAAATGCATGTCCAGCATTTTTAAATTTACTTTCTAACATGAGTTTTATTTCTAAAAGAACATTATATAAAGCGTCTTTATTACTGAAATCAACATTTAGTGTTGTTTCCTCTAAAATACTTGCTAGTTCTTTAACCTTCTCAACTAAGTTTTTAGCAGTTATAATAAATTTAACTTCACATTCTTCACTTTGATACTTTCTTATTACATCAATATATGAGCTTAGGCCTCCCAGATTAAATCCTATATCCTTAATAATTTCTGCTTCAGTTTTATTTTTAGTATTAAAATTAAATAATAAATATGTTAGTAAAGAAGAATATTGAATTTGTTCAATAGTGAAATCCGTAATATCAAACAAGAATTTAGAATATGAAATACCATTTGTTACAGTATTAAAGTGTGCAAAATTAATATTTTCTACTTTTTCAAATGAAGTTTCAGCAAATGGATTTTTCAATACAACGTCACTTGCTTCTACACATTTAATTCTATTTAAATCCTCCTTTTTATCAGGAGTATTTTGCCATTCTTGCAATTTTTTAGTATCTTCTATAATTTTCTCAATTTGATCATTTGATAATGAATTTTTATATTCTGCTAAGTCCTTTTCTTTATTTTCTTTAACAGTTGTAGGTATTAAGTGAATTATTGCTTGTTTGTTATTTTCTAAGATAAACTGTTTAGCTAAATTCTCATAATTTTTTCTATCACAATTTTGTTGTAAACTATCAATCATACTATCTAAATCAAATGCATTAAAGGTATCACTATCATCATACAACCATGTACGTAATAATCTTATAGCATAAGATACCCCTTTTGGTGATGATGTTTTATTTACTTCTTCTTTTATACTGAAATTCTTTTTGTTAATAGATGCTTGAACCTGTTCATAATCAAATCCATTATTTATAATTTTAGTAAGTAAATTTTTATATAATGTATCTAATTCTGCTAGTTTATCATCATTAACATATTTAAAGATAATAGAGTAAACAGTTTCTTTTCTATCTTTTTGTAAATAACTGTAAACATCTTCACAAATACCATTATCAATAAAGAATTTTCTAAATTCAGTATTACTGCTACCCAATAAAATATCATCAATTATATCAATATTTTCAATTTCACTGAATTGATTACTATCTCCAAGTATGTAATTATATGCTACATAAGATTTATCTTTTACATCTTCATTGAAGTATTCATGTCTTTTTATTTCATTCGTAAAAGTATTTTGTCTACTAAGTTTGTAACTAGAATAGTCTCTGTAGTCATAATTATTCAAGTAACTATCAATATGATTAAGATATTGTTCTACATTGATGTCCCCATATAAAACAATATAACTATTACTTGGATGGTAATTATAATCATATGTACTTAGAAACTCTTCCTGAGTAATAGATGGGATAGCTTCTGGCTTCCCTCCATATGAATATTTATAAGAAGTATCACTAAATAAATGTTCAGTTACATACTGATCTAATACTTCATCTACGGAAGAGTATGCACCTTTCATTTCGTTATAAACAACACCTTTATAAATAAGGTCATCTCTTTTATCTTCTAGATGATAATGCCAGCCTTCTTGTGCCAGAATATTCGGATTATTTTTTAAATTTGGATTAAATACTGCATCTAAGTATATATCCATTAAAATTTCTAAATCTTTTTCATTTTTTGAAGATACTGGATACATGGTCTTATCAGGAAATGTCATAGCATTTAAAAATGTATTAAAAGAACCTTTAAGTAATTCTACAAAAGGTTCTTTTACAGGATATTTCGCTGAACCACATAAAACAGAATGCTCTAAAATATGAAAAATACCATTATCACTGTAAGGAACAGTTTTAAAACTTATGCTAAAACTTTTATTTATATCATCATTTTTTAGAAATACAAGTTTAGCTTGTGTTTTTTCATGCTCGTATAAATAAGCATCAGTATTTATATTTTTTAGATATTTCTTTTCTAATAGTTCAAATGTCATATATAATTTGATATAGTAGATTACATTTTTAATAATGTAAGAACGTCATAACCTTGTAGTTTGTCCATACCATTTAGTCCATCTAATTCGATTAAGAACGCTATACCTACTACAATTCCTCCTAATTCTTCTACTAATTTTATAGTTGCCTCAATTGTTCCACCAGTTGCTAATAAATCGTCAGTAATTAATACTCTTTGACCTGGTTTAATAGCATCTTTATGCATTGTTAAAGTGTTACTACCATATTCTAAGTCATATTGATAGCTAATGACTTCACGAGGTAATTTATTTGGTTTTCTTACAGGAACAAAGCCTATCCCTAGTGAATAAGACACAGGACAACCTATAATAAATCCACGAGCTTCAGGTCCTACTACAACATCAACTTTTCTTTCTTTAGCATAACTCACTATTTGATCAGTTGCATATTTATATGCTTCTCCGTTTGCCATTAATGTAGTAATATCTTTAAAGCTAATACCTTCTTTTGGCCAATCTTCCACGATTGAAATATATTTTTCTAAATTCATCTATTTATTAATCTCCTAAAAGTTTTCTTAACGTAGTTATTATACCATATAAGTATAGATTATGAAACAAAAAAGAATAAGAATATTTAAATCGATTTTAGAATAAAAGTCATAATATTTTACTTTTATATACGATTTAAAAATCTTATTCTTAATTAGAAACTAGCTAATATATTTTTTTACATATTCACTATAATTAGGTTGATCTTTCTTATTCATTGCATAAAGCACTTTGCCATATAAGTCATCATTTTGAGAATAAGGTTGAATCATTATTGCTATATTTTTATCTTTATCTGGAAAAATAATAGTATATGATTCTCCATTTTGTTCAATTTTATAGTATATTAGATCTCCTTTATTCTCTTTAGATTTTAGCTTGTAGTCGTATTCTTTACCATTTACTGTTACTTTATCATTATCAAATTTTACAATTTCATTTTTCATTGCACCTGTTTGCGCTTTCCATTCTCCTTCAATTAAATTTGTAGACTTACTACATGCTGATAAAAAAATTAAAAAGACCGTTAATAAAATATAAGATATTATTTTTAAATATTTATTCATTAATTTTTTCTCCTAGAATTTTTTTATTATATCATATTAAGTATAAGTTATCAGCTATATCTAATCAAACTATAGTAATCTTTTACTTCAACATGAGATAGTTTATACATAATATAATTAGTTTTTATTACTAACTTTATGCATAGAATAAATTACTTTACCTTCTTTTAAATTATCTGATGTATAAGGCTTAAGCATATAGGCAATGTTTCTGTCTTCCTTAAATAAGAATAAAACTGTAAATAACTCACCATCTTTTTCAATTTTATAATAAATAACATCATCCTTTTTTTAATTGATTTTATATTAAAATTATATTTTTTACCATTTACTGTCATTTTATCATTATCAAATTTTACAATATCATTTACATCAATATCTTTTTCTGCGTTCCATTCACCAAGAAGTAAATTTTTAGAATTGCCACACCCAGATACAAAAATTAAAAATATAGCAAATATACTTAAAGTTAGTATTTTTTTAAATCTGTACATTACTTGAAAACTCCTAAAATATATATTAATATAGTAATTATAACATAGTCAGTTATTAATTAATATTATTTATTTAATATATTAAAAATATAATTTAAGTTGGTTTTAGTCTTTTATGCTAAAATCGAGCAATATAATTTCAATTAGAAAGGAAAGATATTATGAAAGCATTTTTAAATAGTAAGAAATTATCTTTATCCTTATTCTTTATATATCTTTTTATATTAACTTGGGTAATAGTTGCAAAAATGGACTGGTCTTTATTAAAAAGTAGTAATCTTAGCTGGTTAGATAATCCAAAACTATTACTTCATCCAGGTGTTACATGGAGATCTATTAATTTAGTTCCGTTTAGAAATGGTAATTTCGATCCAATGGAAGTCCTTTTAAATATAGTATTTTTCATACCATTTAGTATATATATTAAGGTTTTAAATCCAAAACGCTCTGGGATTAGCGCTATATTTTTAGGATTCTTGTTAAGTTTTATTTATGAAAGCACTCAATATGTATTTAAAATTGGTTTCCCTGATATAACAGATTTAATTACTAACACATTAGGTGCAATAATTGGTGTATTGTTTATTAACTTCTTATCACTTTTCTTAAAAAATAATTTAAGAATATTTATTAACTTTTTATTAATAATATTTACTTTTTATATTCTCTATGAAATATATTATGTAATATTATAAAAGGATTAACTAAAAATATTTTAGTTAACCCTTTTTCTTTTACATTAGTAGCTATTTTTCAAATTTTTTATTTATATTAATTATACTATCTTTTAAAAGTAATCTTTCAACTTCAAAAATATTTTCCATTTTTACATACATTGTTGATTTTCTAAGATCTACAGTTTCATAATTAGGATTTAATATCATCATATTATTCTCAACTTTTACAAGATTTAATTCTTGAAAAATTTGTATCATAATCTTTAAACTATTAGTATTTGTCTTTAGTAAACTTAGTAAATAATCTAATTGTTGAGTAATATTTACTTGTTTATTTGGTGCATTTAATACAATATTAAACAGCTTCACTAATCTTAATTTATCTATTTTATAAACTTCTGACATAATTTGTTTGTCATTACAAATTAAGTATATTTTTTTAGGTTTTAATTCTAAAACTTTGTTAATATCTTCTAGTGAATGTGGTATGTCTAAAAGGTAGATATTAGAATATTCTGTATCGATATCATCTAAATCTTTATAACAATAATAATTACTTTGTTTATTATCAATATCTTTAGATAATTTTAATGAATCTATACTAATTGTCGTTTCATCAAAATTAGTATATCTTAAATCCTCAAAAAGAAACTCTTTAACTTGCATATCAATGATATGTGCTTGTAATTTCGTTCTACCATTAAAATAATTTTTATCTAAAGTACAAAGTAAATCTATCGTATCATTGACATTTACATCCTTAAATATCATATTATCCTTAAAACTAATACATTCTAAGTTTCCTACTTCATCAGCAATAGTTAAACGTAAATACTGTTTATCTGCACCAAAATAAACTTTTTCTATTACCTTTGCATTCTCTAATAAAATATTTGGTTTCTCAAAATCCATTCCAAACGGTTTTAATACTTCCAATGAATTTAAAAATTGATAACTTACTTCTTCTAAGCTACTCACTATATCTATGTTTTTGGTTGATTTTAGTTCATTATTATTCTTATACTCATCAAACTCATCACATAATGCTTTTTCTATTTCTTTAAAATTCTGCTCATCAAAAGAAAATCCAGCTGCAAGTGTATGCCCACCATATGCAATAAATTTATCTCCTATTTTATTAATTGCAGTGTATATATTAAAATCAAATACACTTCTTGCTGACCCTTTTAAAATCCCTTCTTTATTATTCATAATAAGTACAGGTCTTTGATATTTCTCAACAATATTAGAAGCAACAATACCTAGTACTCCTTCATGATAATCTCCAGAGACCATTATTACACTCTTATTTTTTATATCGTTATTTTCTATTGTTTCAATAACATCCTTAACAATATTTTCCGTTACCTCTTTTCTTTGAACATTATATTCTTCGATTTGTTCTGCTAAAGACTTAGCAACAGAAGCATCTTCTGCCATTAAAAATGATAATCCTACCTTTGCACTATCCATTCTTCCTATTGAATTCAGCTTAGGTGCAATATAAAAACCGATAGTTTGTTCATCAATATTTGTTGTAATATTAGATAATTCTAATAACATTTTAATTCCAATACGTGGATCTTCATTTAGTAACTCTATTCCTTGCTTTACAAATATTCTATTTTCATCTGTAAGAGAAACCATATCTGCAACAGTTCCAATAGCTACTAAATCTAGTAAAAAATCTGGATATATTTCTAACAATGCATGTGCCAATTTAAAAGCCACACCTACTCCGGCTAATTTACCAAATGGATATTGCCCCTCTGGATGCTCTGGATGAATAACTGCATATGCTTTTGGAATTTCATCTTGAATTTTATGGTGATCAGTAATAATAACATCACAACCAAGGCTATTTGCTAATTCTACTTCATCCACTCCTGCTATACCATTATCCACAGTAATAATAAGACTAATTCCTGATTTGATTATTTTAGAAAAAGCATCTTTATTAGGACCATATCCTTCTTCAAAACGATTTGGAATATATGAAGATACATCAGCTCCTAGCGAAACTAAAGTTTCTACTAGTAGAACAGTAGAAGTAATTCCATCAGCATCATAATCACCATAAACAAGTATTTTTTCCTCATTTTCTATAGCATTATTTATTCTTTCAACTGCACGTTTCATATCATGCATTAAAAAAGGATCATACCCTTCCTCATAATCATCAGAAAAAAATTTCTTTACTTCTTCAATTTTATTAATACCTCTAGAATCAAGTATTTTAGCAATATTCTCCGATATATTATATTCTTTTAAATCATTCAAAAAAGTTTCATCATATTGGGGATAATTCCAATTATATTTAAGTCCCATTTTTTCGCCTCTATTCTCCTAATCTATCATTATAATTAAATAACTATTCATCTTCTAATTTTTCTTTACTAAATAATAATTTAGATGTTCTTTCATATTTTTTCTCTAATGTTTTATATCTTTGGTACCAAAAAATACTTGCTATAATTGCCCCCAAAAAGAAACATGTAAAAAATACCAGTGTTAATGGGAGTTTTAATGTAAAAAATATAAATGATACGGGAACAGCATTATAATTCATTATAAAAAAAGTAATTATTGAAACAAATGCTATTACCAAACCAAAGACTTTATACGGTAATTTATTATCCATTTACTTTCTTCTCTCCTAACATAGAAATAAACTCTTCTTCACTTATTACTTGAATACCTAATTGTTCTGCCTTTGCTAATTTTGAACCTGCCTTTTCCCCTGCTAAGACTAAATCAGTTTTTGTTGTTACACTTCCTGTTACTTTTGCACCTAATTTTTCCAGATACTCTTTTGCTTCATTTCGTGTTAATTCAACCAATTTTCCTGTTAAAACTATTGTTTTCCCACTAAATATATTATCATCTTCAATTTTTTGAACTTCATATTGAGGATTCATACCTATTGAAATTAAATCATTTATAAATTTAATATTTATTTCATTAGATAGGAAGTCAATAACTGATTCTGCTGTAATTAAACCAATATCTGGTAAATTAATTAATTCATCAACAGTCGCCGTCATTAAAGTTGTTAAATTTAAATACTTCTCAGCAAGTATTTTAGCAGCCTTTTTCCCAACATTTAAAATACCTAATGCATAAATAACCTTATCTAAAGAACTATTCTTAGAGTTCTCTATTGCTTTCAATAGATTATCTACAGATTTTTCTCCCATCCTGTCCAAATCAATTAATTTTTCTCTCTCTAAAGAAAATAAATCTATTGTATGAGAAATAATACCTTGCTCATAAAGAGTAGCTACTACTTTATCACCCAATCCTTCAATATTTAAAGCATCTCTCGATGCAAAGTGGATAATCTTTCTTATATTTTGTTCAGGACATTCAGGATTAACACATCTTATAAATGGATCATCTTTTTTTGAGACAAGTTCACTATTACAAGAAGGGCATCGATTAGGCATTATATATTTCTCTGAATTTTCTAATCTTAATTCTTTTAATACTCTAACAACTTTTGGAATTATTTCCCCTGCTTTTTTTACTATTACCATATCTCCAATATGAATATCTAGTTCATCTATTACATCTTTATTATGCAATGATGCTTTAGATACAGTAGAGCCAGAAATTACAATAGGATCTAGTTGTGCTACTGGTGTAACAATTCCAGTACGTCCTACGCTTAGTTCTACATCTAATAATTTTGTAGCTAATTCTTCTTCTGGAAACTTAAATGCAGTTGCCCATCTAGGACTTTTTTGCGTATAACCAATCTCTTCTTGAAGACTGTATGAATTTACTTTTATTACAATACCATCAATTTCATAAGGTAATTTTTTTCTATTTAAATCCCAATATTCTATATAATTTATTACTTCATCTATATTTTTACAAAGCTTATAATTATTATTTACAGGCAATTCATATTCTTCAGCAGTTTTTAATGCTTGTAATTGTGATTCAATAGTATTATCTCCTACTACCGAATATATAAAGGCTGATAATCGTCTTTGGGCAGTAATTTTAGAATCTAGCTGTCTTAATGAACCTGCTGCTGCATTTCTTGGATTTGCAAATAATACTTCATTATTCTCTTTACGTTCTTCATTTAAAATATTAAATGATTTCTTAGGTAAATATACCTCTCCTCTGACTTCAAAAGTTTTATTGTCTTTTAATACTTTTGGGATAGAAAATATAGTCTTAATATTATCAGTTACTTCTTCACCAACTGTACCATCACCACGAGTTGCTGCACTTATTAATTTTCCGTCTTCATAATTTATTGAAATTGCAAGACCATCAATTTTTAATTCACAGATATATTCTATTTTTCTATCTGCTACTATTTTTTTTATACGATTATCAAAGTCCCTTAAATCTTCAGTAGAGAAAGTATTTGATAAGCTTAGCATAGGGATTTTGTGTGTGACCTTCTCAAATTCTGATAACACAACATCTCCTACTCTTTGTGTAGGTGAATTCTCTTGAATTAACTCTGGATATTCTTTCTCTAGTTTTTCTAGTTGCTTATAAAGTGTATCATATTCAGTATCACTTATTTGAGGATTGTCCTCAACGTAATAGTCATAAGAATACTTATTTAATAATTTTACTAGTTTATAAATCTCTTCTTTTATTTCTTTCATTTAAGTACTAGTCCTTTCTAGTCAAATTAGCATATTCTATAAGCAGTATCTTAACACCAACTTCATCAAATTCTACTTTTACACTATCAGTTTTTATGTCTAATACTTTTCCTTCACCAAACTTCTTATGTAATACTATATCACCAGTGCTATAATTCATGTCATTTGATAGTTTAGCTTTTTTAGTAATATTAATTTTTGGACTAAGATTACTTATAAATTTATTTGCTTGTTCAATATTTGAATCTTTATTATCTGATGGTGTTGAGCCAAAAGCAGACTCAAAATAAGTAAGTTCCTTTGGTACTTCATCTATAAATCGTGATTTTCTATTCATTTTTATTGAACCAAATTGCATACGTCTGTTTGCAAAAGACATAAATAATCTTTCCTTAGCTCTTGTTATTGCAACATATGCTAATCGACGTTCTTCCTCCATTTTATTTCTTTCATCTTCACTACTATCTGCATCTCTTATAGAAGGGAATAAACTTTCTTCAAGTCCCATTATAAATACTACATCATATTCAAGTCCTTTAGCTGCATGTACAGTTGATAAAACTACAGCATCCTCAATATTTTCATCATCAGCATCAGAAGTCAGTGACATTTCTGATATAAAATCTATTAAGCTATCATTCATACTTGAAAACTGCTTCGCAGATGAAACCAACTCTGATATATTTTCAATTCTACTTTCTGCATAAGGATCTGATGATTCTTTAAGCATATTTTCATAACCTGAATCCTTATAAATTCCAATTATTAGTTCATCAATTGAATAATTTTCAGTATTAGAATATTTTTTTATTAAGTTAGTTAATAAATGAACATTAGTCGTTATCTTTTTAGAAACTCCAATCATATCAATATTTTCTAGTGCTTCAAATAATGATAGTCCATATTCATTAGCATACTTATCTATTTTTTCCATTGAGGTTGCCCCAATTCCTCTTTTGGGAACATTAATTATTCTTCTTAAACTAAATTCATCAGCTCTATTGACTATAACATTTAAATATGCTAATAAGTCACGTACTTCTTGACGTTGTAAGAATTTTAATGACCCTATAAGCTTATATGGTATACCGAACGATAAACATGAATTCTCCATTGAACGCGATAAAAAGTTAGCTCGATATAAAATTGCCATATCTCTAAATTTTATGCCTTCTTTATTTAATTCTAATATTTTTCTAGCTATATCATCTGTTTCATCTTTATCATTTAAAGCACCGTAAATAGATATTTTTCTATTACTTTTATTTTCTGACCACAATGCTTTTTCTTTTCTCTCAGTATTATTTTTTATCACTGCATTAGCGGCATCTAAAATAGTTGAATTAGAACGATAATTTTGATCTAAGAATATTAATTCAACATTATCATAATCTTTTTCAAAGTTTATAATATTATCGCTACAAGCTCCACGCCAGCTATAAATACTTTGATCATCATCGCCAACTACACAAACATTTTTGTGTACCGCTGATAACATTTTTATAAGTTTATATTGTATAACATTAGTGTCCTGATACTCATCAACATGAATATACTGGAATTTATTTTGATATATACTTAGTACTTCAGGATGTTTTTCAAAAAGGACTATTGTTTTTAGCATTAAATCATCAAAATCTAATACACTATTTTTCTTTAAATAGTTTTGGTAATGTCCATAAATTTCAGACACATTTTTCATAAAACCAAATCTAGACTGACTGCGCATATCGCTAACACTTGTCATATTATTTTTAGCTTTTGATATGATTTTTAATATATTATTTGGTTGATATGAATCTTCTGATAGATTTAACTCTTTTAGGATATTTTTAATAATTGATTTTTGCTCACTAACATCTAATATTGTGAAATTTTTATTGTATCCAAGTAATTCTATATTTTGTCTTAAAATTCTTACACACATTGAATGGAAAGTATTAATCCAAATATACTTTGAGGTTTCTCCAACAAGACTATAAATTCTCTCTTTCATTTCTTTTGCTGCCTTATTGGTAAATGTTATTGCTAATATATTACTTTCTAAAACATTTTTTTCAGAAATTAAGTATGCTATCCTATTTGTCAGAACACGTGTTTTTCCACTTCCAGCTCCTGCTATTACCATAACAGCACCCTCAGTTTTTAGTATAGCCTTTAATTGATTTTCATTCATATTTTGTACTAAATTCACTGTATTTCTCCTAGTTTTTATATAATTATATTCTATCACATTTTCAAAATAAAAACTCAGAATAGCTCTGAGTTCTTATCTTTAACCTTATTGTATTATAGAAATATCGCAATTGCAGAAATAAATCCACTAGCCAATATTGCAAATATCATTAACCATAATACTATTTTAAATAATCGTTTATTCATATATCTATTATTCTACCTCACCTAAATTTTCAATCCCTAAATCTAGTTCATCAGCTTCAAGATCTTCAGTTGAAGTTTCTTTATTACCTGTTTTATTCAATATTTCTGCCCTTACTAAATCATAAATTTCATTATATAACTCTTCATTTTCTTCAAATACTTTTTTTACATTTTCTCTACCTTGACCTAGTCTTTCTCCGTTATATGAGAACCATGATCCAGATTTATTAATAATATCTAAATCCACTGCAAAGTCAAGTGTTTCACCAATTTTTGAAATTCCTTCTCCAAACATAATATCAACTTCTGCAATTTTAAATGGAGGAGCAACTTTATTTTTAACTATCTTAATTTTTGTTCTATTTCCTAGTATTTCACTGTCAGCACCTTTTATTGCTTCTCCTTTACGAACATCGATTCTTACTGTTGAGTAGAATTTTAATGCACGTCCTCCAGTTGTAACTTCAGGGCTACCAAACATTACTCCAACTTTTTCACGTAGTTGATTTATAAATAAAGCAATTGTATTAGCTTTATTTATTTGTCCAGTTAATTTTCTTAATGCTTGTGACATAAGACGAGCTTGTAACCCAATATGATTTGCTCCCATGACACCATCAATTTCTGCTTTTGGTACTAATGCAGCTACTGAGTCGATAACTATAATATCAATTGCTCCTGATAAAATTAATTTTTCAGCAATATCTAACGCTTGCTCACCACTATCGGGTTGAGATAAGAAGAATTTACCTGGTGTGAAATCAACACCTAAAGCTTTAGCATATTCAATATCAAGTGCATTCTCTGCATCGATAAATGCTGCAATTCCTCCAGTTTTTTGAACTTCTGCAATAGCATGTAGAGCTATAGTTGTTTTCCCAGAAGATTCTGGTCCATAGACTTCCACTATTCTTCCTTTTGGATATCCACCTATTCCTAGTGCTGAGTCTATAGCTAGAGAACCAGAAGAAACTGCCTCTACTTTAATTGGATTTTCAGAAGAAATATCCATTATTGCACCTTTACCATATTCTTTTTCTATAACTTTAATTGCTTCATTAATCGCCGCCTGACGTGCTTTTAAATCTTCTTTTTCTATATGTGTAACTTGTTTGTCCTTTGCTTTTTTAGCCATGATTTATCCTTTCTTCTATTCGCCAATAACTGTAGTTAAAGTCCCTATTCCTTCAACTGTTATTTTAATTTCATCTCCTTGTTTTAAAAACTTAGGAGGATTTTGTGCAGAACCAACTCCTGCAGGTGTTCCTGTAGCAATAATATCGCCCGCTTCTAATGGAACAATCTTACTAATTTCTGATAGCACATCATCTACTCTAAATAACATCTCAGAAGTCATTGCATTTTGTCTAATTTCTCCATTTACTTTTGTAACAATACTCATAGATTCAGGAGAACTTACTTCATCTTTAGTAACTAAATATGGACCAACAACTGCTGATTTTTCTAAAGATTTTCCTAAGAAAAATTGTCCATATTTGTACTGAAGATCAGTAGCTGTAATATCATTCATAATTGTATAACCAAAAATATAATCTAATACAAGTGGTTTAAGAATATTTTTACCTGGTTTAGCAATAACAACAGCTAGCTCACCACCAAAATCTAAACTATCTGTTATTGATTTATGAGATGGAACTACTTCATTATTACCAGCTAGTGCTGTTGGTGATTTTGTAAAAATAAGTACATCTTTAGGAGTTTTTGCCAACTCATCTCCTAATTCATTAACATGTGCCTCATAATTATGCCCAACACAAAGTACATTTTTAGGTGTTCTTGTTATAGGTGAACGCCAAATAATTTCATCAAATGAAACTTTATATTTATCAGCATTTCCACTTTCTTCTACAAGTTTTAAAACTTTTCTAATTTTTTCAATAAAAGAAACTCCATATACTTCAATAGCTTCTCTTAATGTTTTAGGGATAACATTTTCATTATCAAAATCTTCTAATACTTTAATTAAATTCCATGCACTTTCTTCACGTTTTACTTTTACTCCATATAGTTCTTCATTGTTATAACTAAACGATAAAAATTTCATAGTTGCCTCCTCGACTTTTTTATAATCTTTTAAGTTATTATACCATACTTTTTATGATATTACTATAGATTATTACAAAAAAATTAAGTTATCCGTATTATTTTCTTTATAAATATGGATAACTTAATTTTTATAATTCATTTTTTAATTTAATTATAGTATTTTTAGGAATTCCTAAAGCTATCAGTTTTTCTTCTGGTGCATTTTTAATTTCTTCAATAGATGCAAATGATTTTAATAATATATTCTTTCTTACCTTACCGATACCTTCTATATTATCTAAGCTAGAATTAAACATATTTTTTGTTTTAGACGCTCTATGATATGTTATAGCAAATCTATGTACTTCATCTTGTATTTGTTTTAAAAATAAATATTCAGCTGAGGTTTTTGGAAATTCTATTATCTCATAATCATCAGTTATAATATATTCCGTAATATGCTTATCATTTTTGGCTAATCCAATAATTTTAATATAATTTAACCCAAGTTTCTTGTGTACAATTTCTATAGCAGCATTTAGATGATTTTTACCACCATCTACTATAATTAATTCAGTATTTGTTTTCTTATTTTTATAATTTCTATAAAGAACTTCTTTCATAGTCTCTATATCATTAATTCCAACAGTTTCTTTTATTTTAAATTTTCTATAATTATACGTATTTTTCTTACCATTTGTAAAATTAACTTTAACAGAAACAGCATCCACTCCCATAATATTAGAGTTATCAAATGCATCTATACTATTTATCGATTTAACTCCTAATTTCTCTGCAATGTTATTAAGTGTAACTTGCAATTTTCTAGATTTTAATTCTTCTAATTCTAAATTATTATTTAAAAAGTAATTTGCATTTTCTACAACTGTATCTAGTATTTTTTTATGATTTCCACGCTTTGGAGAAATTACTTTTGAAGAAAAAATCTCATTTAATAAATCTATATCTAAACCATCAACATATATTTCTTTAGGTAATTTATTTAATGTATAATATTGAATTAGATACGAATATAGTATTTGTTCAGGAGTATCATATAAGTTAAAATACTCTACTTTCCTTTCAATAATATTCCCCATACGTGATAAGAAAATTTGAATACATATATATTCTTTATTATAACTGAATCCTATATAGTCTCTATCTATGTTTTTACTATCGGTAATAACTTGTTTTTGAATAGAAATTTCTATAGATTTTATATAACTATGTATTTGTTGGGCCGCTTCAAATTCAAGATTCTGTATATGTTCTTTCATTTTTTTATTTAAATCTTCAAGAATTTCAGAAGTATCACCACTTAAAAAAGACTTAATCTTATTTATTCTTTCTCGATATTCTTCCTGAGATACTCTTCTTGCACATGGTCCTATACATTCACCTATCTGATAATACATACATGGTCTTTTTTCAATAGGGTTACAGCGGCGTAAAGGGTATACTTTATCTAAAATTTTTTTCACTTCATTCGCTGATTTTATATCTACATAAGGACCAAAATAAATATTCTTATTACTTTTTTTGTATTTTCTTGTCATAAGAAGTCTAGGATTTTCTTCCTTAGTAATCATTAAATATGGATAACTCTTATCATCCTTTAATCTAATGTTAAAATACGGTCTATATTTTTTTATTAAATTATTTTCTAAAATTAATGCTTCCTTTTCAGAGTTAACTATTATATACTCTAAGTCCTCGATTTTAGATACCAATACTTGAGTTTTTTTATTATGAGTTCCTGTAAAATAACTTTTTACTCTGTTTTTTAAATTTTTTGCTTTACCTACATAAATAATTTCACCGATATTATCTCTATAAATATAGCAGCCCGGGCTATCCGGTAAAAACTCTAATTTCTTTTTTAATGTCATATTCATATACAATTACCACGTTAAATTTTTATAATTTATGGAGTAGGATAATATAACCCTACTCCACTATTATTAATCTTTGTTATTTTTATTATTTGAATTATTGTTACTATTACTACTGTTATTATTGTTATTTGAATTATTATTAGTAGTATTATTTTTATCACTAGTAGAATTATTTGTATTCTTGTTATTAGATGAATCATCTTTATCATTAGAATTAGTATTAGTATTAGTTGATGGTTTCTTACCTTTAGAAATTACAATTTCTAAACTTTCTTCCCCTGGAACAATACTTGCACCGCTTCTAATACTTTGAGATATTACTGTTCCAGCCTCTTTATCTGAGTACTCTTCTTTATAAGTTACATTTCTAAAGCCATATGATGCTATTGTACTTTGAGCTACTTGACTAGATTGATTAACTAAGTTAGGCATAGTAACTTTTTTCTTACCAGATGAGACTTGTAAAATAAGTTCTTTTTCTTTTGGTACAATTTCTGAACCAGCAGAAATGTTTTGGGCTACTACCTTACCACTGTCATAATTATTACTCTCTACTTTCTCAACAGTAACATTTTTAAATCCTAATTTTGATGCATTTCTTTTAGCAGTATCTTCATCTAATCCAACATAGTTTGGCATATCTACTGTTTTCTTACCTGAAGAAACTCTTAGGTCCACTTTAGAACCTTTTCTAACCTTTTTACCTGCTTTAGGATCACTATCGATAACAGTATTTTCTTTTACATCATCACTCGCTACTTCAGTGACATCTCCTACTTCTAATCCTGCTTTAACAATTGTTACTTTAGCTTCTTCTAATGTTTTGTTACGAACTTCAGGAGCAGAAACACTATCAGCACCTACAATATAATTATATGCGAAGAAAGCTCCAACTACAATAAATATAATAGCTAACAACGCTAAAATAACATGTTTTACTTTAGATGGTTGTTTTTTCTCTTTATTTCCTAAATTACTATAGCTATTTTTTTGGTTTTTCCCATTATTATTGTTATTATTATAATTATTATTATTTTTATAATTCTCATCAGGATAGTTATTATACTGACCAGTTTCTGAATAATTAGGCTCATAATATGGTTCAATATTACGAGTGTCAATATATTGAGTTTGATTATATGCAGCATTGGCATTTTCTTCTGGTATTTTAAAACCAGTATATTTATTTTCGTATAATCTTTCTGGATTTAATACTGTCTCTAAATCTTCAGCTAATTCTTTAGAACTAATGTATCTCTCATTTGGATTTTTCATTGTTGCCTTAAGAACAATATTTTTTACACTCTGCGGAACATTTTCTCTAAATTTATCAATATCAGGTAACTCTTCTTGGAGATGTTTTAATGCAATTGCAACAGCTGATTCTCCCTTAAATGGAATTTGTCCTGTAATCATTTCAAATATTAAAATACCTAAAGAATAAATATCACTTTGTGCTGTTGCTACATTCCCTCTAGCTTGCTCAGGTGATAAATAATAAACTGTTCCTAACATTTGATTAGTTTGAGTAAGGGTAGTATCCCCATAAGCTCTTGCTATTCCAAAATCTGTAATTTTACACGTAAGATTTTCATTCATTAAAATATTCTGTGGTTTTATATCTCTATGAATAATCCCGTTTTGGTGAGCGTGACATAATCCATCTGCAATTTGTTTAGATATATGTACTATAGTTTCAATTGGTATTTTAGGATTTTTCATCATATAATCCTTAAGTGTCATTCCCTCAACATATTCAAGAATTAAATAATAGAAATCTCCTTCATTTTCAACATCATAAATCGATACTATATTAGGATGTGATAAGCTTGTCACTGCTTTAGCTTCCCTATTAAATCTTTTTACCGCATCCTCATCATTTGCATCAATCTTGAAAGTTTTTATAGCAACATTTCTATCTAGGATAGTATCATAACCTAGCCAAACTGTGGCCATCCCTCCTGTACCTAGATGATCTATAATTTTATATCTGTTACATATCATTTTGTCTATCATTACTATCACCCCTTAAATTATTTAAGATCGCAACGGAAATATTATCAATTCCTCCACGTTCTACACTTAGATCAATTAACTTTTCAACAGCAACAGATAATTCTTCATTACGTATAATATCTTTTATCTCTTCTTTTTCAATCATATTCGTTAATCCATCAGAACAAATTATAAAATAATCATAACTTTCTAATTCGTCTATAAATGTATGTAAATTAATTTTTTCTTTTGTTGCAAGTGCTTGAGTAAGCACATGTTTTTCTGGATGAGTTTTAGCTTCATCTTCAGTTATAGCTCCTGCACTTATTAACGCACCAACAAAAGAATCTTCTACAGTAATAACTTTCATATCACCGTCATTAGTTATTCCATATGCACGACTATCACCTATATTATAGACAACGAATTTATCACCGAATGTTGCTAAAGCAACGATAGTTGTACCCATTTTTTTATTGCTTGATTGTGATTTTTCAAATAACTCTTTATTTAATTTTTCAATCTTATCATACAGCCAATTTTTCATATTATTAAAATTAGCAAAAGTTATATCTTTCCACTCTTTTTCTAAAGTAGATACTATATAATTACTTGAATATGCGGCATTACTGTGACTTCCTACTCCATCACATATTATAGCTAAAGCTTCAGCTTGTTTATTTTTTACGACACTTACCGCATCTTCATTTTTATTTTTCCTACCTTTATTACTATTATACGAATATACTAGTGGCATCTGGAATTCCTCCTTTT
>ERZ773018.627-NODE-627-length-20174-cov-69.183707_pt1 | contig 20174 bp, 3 predicted proteins | sample MGYA00580840_ERZ773018 | MGnify/ENA primary metagenome ERZ773018 (study PRJEB29015, sample SAMEA2738125) | human oral metagenome | biome: human oral; feature: human-associated habitat; material: saliva | place: China | collected 2256 ... | reverse complement strand
CAAGTACTAGTGCCGTAGCGTCTACTTCAGCGTCAACAAGTGCGGTAGCGTCTACGTCAGCTTCAACAAGCGCTGTAGCGTCTACCTCAGCAAGCACAAGCGCCGTAGCATCAACCTCAGCATCAACAAGTGCCGTAGCGTCTACGTCAGCATCAACAAGCGCTGTAGCGTCTACGTCAGCGTCAACAAGTGCTGTAGCGTCTACTTCAGCAAGTACTAGCGCCGTAGCGTCTACCTCAGCCTCAACAAGTGCTGTAGCGTCTACTTCAGCGTCAACAAGTGCTGTAGCGTCTACGTCAGCCTCAACAAGTGCTGTAGCGTCTACTTCAGCATCAACAAGTGCGGTAGCATCTACCTCAGCAAGCACAAGCGCCGTAGCATCTACCTCAGCATCAACAAGTGCCGTAGCGTCTACCTCAGCATCAACAAGTGCTGTAGCGTCTACTTCAGCAAGTACTAGCGCCGTAGCGTCTACCTCAGCCTCAACAAGTGCTGTAGCGTCTACGTCAGCATCAACAAGTGCCGTAGCGTCTACGTCAGCATCAACAAGTGCCGTAGCATCAACATCAGCATCAACAAGTGCCGTAGCGTCTACCTCAGCAAGCACAAGCGCAGTAGCGTCTACGTCAGCATCAACAAGTGCAGTAGCGTCTACGTCAGCATCAACAAGTGCCGTAGCCTCTACCTCAGCAAGTACTAGCGCAGTAGCGTCTACGTCAGCATCAACAAGTGCCGTAGCCTCTACCTCAGCAAGTACTAGCGCAGTAGCGTCTACGTCAGCATCAACAAGTGCCGTAGCGTCTACCTCAGCAAGCACAAGCGCAGTAGCGTCTACGTCAGCATCAACAAGTGCGGTAGCGTCTACCTCAGCAAGCACAAGCGCCGTAGCGTCTACTTCAGCAAGTACAAGCGCAGTAGCGTCTACGTCAGCAAGCACAAGCGCGGTAGCGTCAACGTCAGCATCAACAAGTGCCGTAGCATCTACCTCAGCAAGTACTAGTGCGGTAGCGTCAACGTCAGCATCAACAAGTGCCGTAGCATCTACTTCAGCAAGTACTAGTGCCGTAGCGTCTACTTCAGCGTCAACAAGTGCGGTAGCGTCTACCTCAGCAAGTACAAGCGCTGTAGCCTCTACTTCAGCTTCAACAAGTGCGGTAGCCTCTACATCAGCAAGCACAAGTGCCGTAGCATCAACCTCAGCAAGTACTAGCGCTGTAGCGTCTACTTCAGCCAGCACAAGCGCAGTAGCGTCTACGTCAGCATCAACAAGTGCCGTAGCGTCAACGTCAGCATCAACAAGTGCGGTAGCGTCTACGTCAGCAAGCACAAGCGCTGTAGCGTCAACGTCAGCATCAACAAGTGCCGTAGCATCTACCTCAGCAAGTACTAGTGCCGTAGCGTCAACGTCAGCATCAACAAGTGCCGTAGCATCTACTTCAGCAAGTACTAGTGCCGTAGCGTCTACTTCAGCGTCAACAAGTGCGGTAGCGTCTACCTCAGCAAGTACAAGCGCTGTAGCCTCTACTTCAGCTTCAACAAGTGCGGTAGCGTCTACATCAGCCAGCACAAGCGCCGTAGCGTCTACATCAGCTTCAACAAGCGCAGTAGCGTCTACCTCAGCTTCAACAAGTGCGGTAGCGTCTACATCAGCCAGCACAAGCGCCGTAGCGTCTACGTCAGCATCAACAAGTGCCGTAGCATCTACATCAGCAAGTACTAGCGCAGTAGCGTCTACATCAGCATCAACAAGTGCCGTAGCGTCTACGTCAGCATCAACAAGTGCCGTAGCATCTACATCAGCAAGTACTAGCGCAGTAGCGTCTACATCAGCATCAACAAGTGCCGTAGCGTCTACCTCAGCATCAACAAGTGCCGTAGCGTCTACCTCAGCATCAACAAGTGCTGTAGCATCTACATCAGCAAGCACAAGCGCCGTAGCGTCTACATCAGCAAGCACAAGTGCGGTAGCGTCTACCTCAGCAAGCACAAGCGCAGTAGCGTCTACCTCAGCGTCAACCAGTGCCGTAGCATCTACCTCAGCAAGCACAAGCGCTGTAGCATCTACCTCAGCAAGCACAAGTGCGGTAGCATCTACCTCAGCAAGCACAAGCGCAGTAGCGTCTACCTCAGCAAGCACAAGTGCGGTAGCTTCTACATCAGCATCAACAAGCGCTGTAGCATCTACCTCAGCAAGTACTAGCGCAGTAGCCTCTACATCAGCAAGCACAAGTGCGGTAGCTTCTACCTCAGCAAGCACAAGTGCGGTAGCATCTACCTCAGCGTCAACAAGCGCCGTAGCGTCTACATCAGCAAGCACAAGTGCGGTAGCGTCTACCTCAGCCTCAACAAGTGCCGTAGCGTCTACCTCAGCAAGTACTAGCGCAGTAGCGTCTACATCAGCATCAACAAGTGCCGTAGCGTCTACCTCAGCATCAACAAGTGCCGTAGCGTCTACCTCAGCATCAACAAGCGCTGTAGCATCTACCTCAGCAAGCACAAGCGCAGTAGCGTCTACATCAGCAAGCACAAGTGCGGTAGCGTCTACCTCAGCAAGCACAAGCGCAGTAGCGTCTACCTCAGCGTCAACCAGTGCCGTAGCATCTACCTCAGCAAGCACAAGCGCTGTAGCATCTACCTCAGCAAGCACAAGTGCGGTAGCTTCTACATCAGCATCAACAAGCGCTGTAGCATCTACCTCAGCGTCAACCAGTGCCGTAGCATCTACCTCAGCATCAACCAGTGCCGTAGCGTCTACCTCAGCGTCAACAAGTGCCGTAGCGTCTACCTCAGCCAGCACAAGTGCCGTAGCGTCTACTTCAGCCAGCACAAGTGCCGTAGCGTCTACCTCAGCCAGCACAAGTGCGGTAGCATCTACCTCAGCAAGCACAAGTGCTGTAGCCTCTACATCAGCAAGCACAAGTGCCGTAGCGTCTACATCAGCAAGCACAAGTGCCGTAGCGTCTACCTCAGCATCAACAAGTGCCGTAGCGTCTACCTCAGCAAGCACAAGCGCCGTAGCGTCTACCTCAGCGTCAACAAGTGCCGTAGCGTCTACCTCAGCAAGCACAAGTGCGGTAGCATCTACCTCAGCGTCAACAAGTGCGGTAGCATCTACCTCAGCATCGACTAGCGCAGTAGCGTCTACCTCAGCGTCAACAAGCGCAGTAGCGTCTACCTCAGCATCAACAAGTGCCGTAGCGTCTACCTCAGCATCGACTAGCGCAGTAGCGTCTACCTCAGCAAGCACAAGCGCAGTAGCCTCTACATCAGCAAGCACAAGTGCCGTAGCGTCTACCTCAGCGTCAACAAGTGCTGTAGCGTCTACCTCAGCGTCAACCAGTGCCGTAGCGTCTACCTCAGCAAGCACAAGCGCAGTAGCATCTACATCAGCATCAACAAGTGCCGTAGCGTCTACCTCAGCAAGCACAAGTGCGGTAGCTTCTACCTCAGCATCAACAAGCGCTGTAGCATCTACATCAGCAAGCACAAGTGCGGTAGCATCTACATCAGCAAGCACAAGCGCCGTAGCGTCTACTTCAGCTTCAACAAGTGCGGTAGCCTCTACATCAGCAAGTACAAGCGCCGTAGCGTCTACCTCAGCGTCAACAAGTGCCGTAGCATCTACCTCAGCAAGTACTAGTGCCGTAGCGTCTACTTCAGCAAGTACAAGCGCAGTAGCGTCTACGTCAGCAAGCACAAGCGCGGTAGCGTCAACGTCAGCTTCAACAAGTGCCGTAGCATCTACCTCAGCAAGTACTAGTGCGGTAGCGTCAACGTCAGCATCAACAAGTGCCGTAGCATCTACTTCAGCAAGTACTAGTGCCGTAGCGTCTACTTCAGCGTCAACAAGTGCGGTAGCGTCTACCTCAGCAAGTACAAGCGCTGTAGCCTCTACTTCAGCTTCAACAAGTGCCGTAGCGTCTACGTCAGCATCAACAAGCGCTGTAGCGTCTACGTCAGCGTCAACAAGTGCTGTAGCGTCTACTTCAGCGTCAACAAGTGCTGTAGCGTCTACCTCAGCAAGTACAAGCGCCGTAGCGTCTACGTCAGCATCAACAAGTGCCGTAGCGTCTACCTCAGCAAGCACAAGTGCAGTAGCCTCTACCTCAGCAAGCACAAGCGCCGTAGCGTCTACGTCAGCATCAACAAGTGCCGTAGCGTCTACTTCAGCGTCAACAAGTGCAGTAGCATCTACTTCAGCGTCAACAAGTGCGGTAGCGTCTACGTCAGCATCAACAAGTGCAGTAGCGTCTACGTCAGCATCAACAAGTGCCGTAGCGTCTACCTCAGCTTCAACAAGTGCGGTAGCATCTACCTCAGCAAGCACAAGTGCCGTAGCGTCTACTTCAGCTTCAACAAGTGCCGTAGCGTCTACTTCAGCTTCAACAAGTGCGGTAGCGTCTACCTCAGCCTCAACAAGTGCTGTAGCGTCTACGTCAGCTTCAACAAGCGCCGTAGCGTCTACTTCAGCGTCAACAAGTGCGGTAGCATCTACGTCAGCAAGCACAAGCGCCGTAGCGTCTACGTCAGCAAGCACAAGCGCCGTAGCGTCAGTAGTTACAAGTAAAGGATTGCCTGAAATCCATTCTAAGAGTGCTCTTGATATTGCTAGTGTAATTGCTTCTGATTCAATTAGTACTTCTGTATCTGAATCGGCGTTAGCAAGCACATCAGCATCTGAATCAGCATCAACAAGTATGTCGGTTCCGGATAGTACTGATAAACCGAACTTTAGTTTGAGTGACAGTGCTTCGCAGTCAACGAGTCTAAGCGTGTCAATCTCAACCTCAGTGTCTATGTCGACTTCGACAAGTACGTCGCTTTCAGGTGTAGCTTCTGAGAGTACTTCAACGTCAATCTCGCTTGTAGAATCAAATGTTGATCATTCGACTTCACACGTTGGAAATGGTGCCGAATCGACAGCTAAGTCAAGACAACAACTGCCAAATACAGGTACAGAAGTTTCCAAATCATCTGTACTTCTAGGAGTTTTGGCAGCTGTGACTGGTTTAGGTCTATTTGCGAAACGCCGCAAACGTGATGATGAAGAGGAAATGTAAACGATCTTTCTGTAGCAGAGTTATATGCGGATAGATGATTAAAAAGTGGAGAGAACAGAAGTTTCGACCATAAGAAAAAGTGAACAAAACTAGTTTTCTGTAAATCAGAATTCGGTTTAGTTCACTTTTTTGTTTTATAATCTATTGAATTTGGAACACTCCATTGTAGATCTTGGACAATAATATATTAAATTTAGAACGGTACAAGAAGTTCTTAAAACATTTCTATAAATTACTTCGACTTTCCTAATATATATATTATTTCAATTTAATTCGGGTCTATACTCTGTCAGTATAAGAAATCCTAAAATACCTTATCTTTACTTAAAAAATAGGCTAAGGAAGTTTTTTGCAGGCTACACATATGCTCAAAATACAGTTTTGAGGTTGTAGATGAAACTGACGAAGTTAGCTCAAAACAAGGTTTTGAGGTTATAGATAGAACTGACGAAGTCAGTAACTATACGCACGGAAAGGCGACGTTGAGGTGATTTGAAGAGATTTTCGAAGACTTCGATAAATAGAGATAAATATATAAGCGATAAAGATATCATACGAACGAAACATTCTATATATAATTTTAAAATGAAACCGCTATATTATTCATCGTGAAGATATCCAAAAACGCTTATGTAAAATACAACATAATTAATATATTATAAAAATCAACCTCAAACAAAATACTTATAAAATAAACTATTTTATAATAATCGTTAGGAAATCGCATCCAACACCTTGTAACAAAAATTTAATATTTCGGAATCTTGAAACATAAAAACGCTTAAAAATTGGACTTTATATCTATGAAAACGTTTAAAATGGTTATTTTTCTGATATTTATAAAAAACGGTATATTCGCCTATAATATCCATACAAAATACTTTTTTTTTTAGGTAAAAATGTTTTGAAACTTATTGAATTACTTGCATCTAAAGTGTATAATGTATATTGGTATTTTATTGCTAAATACACATAATTATAAGTGGAAAGGAATCTAAAAAATGTTTTTTAGACGCCAAGAAGGTGAATATAGAGAAACGGATCGTGTGACCCGTTTCAAGTTGATCAAGTCGGGTAAGCATTGGTTGCGTGCCTCGACCTCTCAATTTGGCCTCTTTAAAGTCTTGCGTGGTGGTGTAGATGCTGCTCAGGTAACAACTGAAATGATCGAAGAGCAATCATCGAATACACTGACTGGATTGGATATCCTGAAAGGGATAGCCGCAGCAGGGACGGTACTTGGAGGAGCAGTTACAACACAAACAACTGTTTATGCCAACGACGCTCTTGAAAAGACAGTAGAGTCAAATCAAACACTTGCGAATACAGACACGGTAACTTTGGGAACAGTAAAAGATCAGGAGGGGGCTCAAGCCGACAGCCTATCAGTTTCTGTCAGCCAAAGCCAATCCTTGTCTGAGGAAGCTTCCAAGAATGCAAGTAAGCATCTTTCAGAAAGTGAAAGCCAATCTGTAAGTACTTCAACAAGTGTAAGTACATCGGCAAGCGCATCAGCCTCAACAAGTGCTGTAGCGTCTACATCGGCAAGTACATCGGCTGTAACAAGTGCTTCTCAATCACAAGCTGGAGCAACTTCTGAACTTGCAAAACCAGCAACATCAGAGACAGCTTCAAACAAAGAGACATCTGTTCGTAAGGAAGATGCAGCTAACACAACAGCTAACGCAGCTCTTTCAAAAGTTATCACTGATAGTCTCGCATCTCTACAAGCAGTTGAAAATCGTTTGAGCCAAATCACATCAACGACTTCAAGTTTGGTGGATACAACGACAACAGCTGCCGTAGCGACTACTGTATCTGCTGAGAGCAACAAGAAAGCGCAAGAAGACCGCAAACGTCTATCTAAAATCTCAGCGACTATGGGAGAATACCTCGCTAAGTCTATCGGTCTGCCAAACACAACCGAAGCCGTTGCTAAGGTGAATGCTGCTGTAACAGCTATCGAAGAAGCATTGAAAACTCCAAATGCTGACTTGACAGATGTTATCAAGCAAGCCACATCTGCGCAAAACTCAATCGTCAACGCTGTGCTTCGTGCCAATAATGGTAAACGTGATTTCCTTAATGGTAAAGCGATGAAACCAGGGACACAGTTCCGTGTTCGTAATACACAAACTGGTTCAGGTGCCATCGGTGAACAGACTGAAAATAAAGCAAATGGTGAAAGTATCAAGTATTTAACATCTGGTGAAAATACGGATGCTAAAAACCGTGTTGAAACTTCTGTTGATTTGAAGGCAGAACCTGTATACGCGGAGAACGGTAAGATTACAAAGATTATCTGGACGCTCATGTCTAACCCTCGTCAGACCATGAACCAGACCAATGTTCGTCACTGGATCCAAATCCCTAGTCAGGTCAATATGCCGACAACGATTGCTGATGCTTCTTATATAAGTACTGCAACCGGTCATCGTCAGACGAATATGACGGGACTTCCGATTTCGAAAAATCCATCAGATAATATGATGCCGGCTGAATATAATGGTTTGAGACGTGATACAAATGGAACATTATCAAAGGCACAATATAACAAAGCGGACAAAGGTTTTGTATCCTTGAACAGCCAAGATGAACAGTTTAACCTCTTGAAAGCCCAGTCTTATCACAATACAGGGAACTCTGACCAATGGCGTAAAGCGACTTGGGAAAATAACATCAAGCCAGCTATTCTTTGGACCAACGAAGCACGCGTCCTTTGGAATAACGTTAATGTTGGTGACCAAGGACGTGTTGCGGTAACTCGTTTTGAAACAACAGTTCCAGATAACGTAACCAATGGTGACCTCAAGAACATGAAGGTTATGTATGGTGAAGGAACTCACAGTACAACTTGGGCAGGGATTGGTATCCATACCAACCCATTGGGGCTAGATAATGTTAAAGCCTATCCTTTTGTAGCTCGTGATAGCGGAACTTATATCGTAAATCAGGTTGAAGCACCATACAATACATCTGAGTTTAATAAGGCTGGATTGAAATGGTGGTACTCAAATAACGATACAAACCAAGCTTATACGGACCCTAACCAGTACTTGGTTCACCCAGGAACTCAAAACTATGCTGGTGCTAAAGGCCCTGCTGGTACAACCATTGAATATCGTACAAAAGGTACCAATACAAAAGTAGAGGCTAACCAGGTTGGTCGTACACCAGGGGTATTTGAATACAATATTCATAGACAATTCCCAGATAATACTAGTGCAGATACACCGGTTAAGTTTGTTGTGAAACCAAAAACTCCAGAAATCACAACAACTCTACAAGATAACGTTTCATCTCAAACCATCACTGTAGGAAATGCAACTCCAAACAAAAAAGTCATTCTTTATAAGAACGGATCTGAGTTTGCTACAGCGACTGCCAATGCGCAAGGGGTTGCTACCTTTAGCAATGTCCAAATGGTAAATCAAGATAGCTTTAACGCTAAGGTGAAAATTGAGAACCAAGCTTCTTATCGTGATACTGATGGAAGAGATAAAAACTATGTTGAGTCTGCCTTCAGTAACACTGTAAGAGCTCGTTTCACAGATACAGAAAAACCACAGATTACTACTATTGTAGCCAATAAGGGTGCTAAGGTAGATGATGCAAATCCTCGTAAGATTCTTGTTTATCGTGAAGAAGAGATTGATGTCGACATCAAGTTGACAGATAACACTGATCGACTAGATAAGATCAAAGTCCGTGACAATAATGGTAATGCAACAGCTCCAAGTGGCAAATTTGAGACAAGTGATATTGTTGATAGTTCAAAACAAACAGCGATGAATTTCACAACAAATCGAGATAGACTTGGTCAAGAAGGAAGTGCATCAGCCAGTCATCCAAGTGTTGTGAAATTGACAGGTCATGTCGGAAAAGCCTATACAGGTAATTCAGGTTCTTGGACCCGTTATGTAGCAGGTTATGACCGAGTTGGTTTGACAAATGACAATGGTACGACGAACGATAATAACGATGCAAAAATCACAGTTGAATATCGTCCGCAAACAGAGAAGTACACACCAACAACTACGACCCAAAACGTAGATATTAAAGCAGACGGCCGTGTTCGTTTCGATGCTCCTGAGACTTATATCACTAACCGTTCAAGTCTCCCGACTAATGGAACAACAGCTGGGGCTAAGACAACCTATGCTTGGGTTGGAGCTGAACCAACTAACTGGACAGCAGGTCGACAAACGCGTGACATCTTGGTAACTTACCCAGATGGTTCAACAGATACAGTTACAGTACCTTTTAACGTTAGTGACCGTATTGCGCCGAATGTAACAGTTCAAGGCAAAACACTTCCTACAACTCGTCCTACTGATTCGGATGCACCGCTCTTTACGGTTTACCGTGGCGCTACCTTTAACCCAATCGTTAAGGCTTGGGATAACTCAGGTAAGTTGACTAAATTGCAGATTAAAAACCTACCAGGTGGTGTGACATCAGGAAGCTTTACAGAGCGAACTGGTAAAACAGAAAGCAACAAGTATTCTGGACGTCTGATTGATGGAACAGTAAGTAATACTCAGACACTCGGTACGCATATTGCTGAAGTTGTTGTATCAGATGGAACAACTGAAACAACTCGTTACATGAAGTACCGTGTGGTAGATGTTGTTCGTAAAAATACGGCTACTAATGGGGAAGTATTTAAAAACGTTGGAGATACTCTAGGGGATGCTCACCAATATATTGCAACAACGGGAATTGCAGCTGGTACAGAACAAAGTGATACTTACTTCCCAGGTGGTATGACCTTCAAGTGGAAGGATGCCAATCGTAATGATGTAAGTAATGACAAACAATTACAAGCTCCAGGTAAATGGACCCACAATGCGATTGCAGAATTCCCAGCAGAGACCAAGGATACAAGTAGTGAAACACGTACAGTATTTGCGACTGATAAAGAAATTCAAGTTGCCTTGGTTGCTAGACCAACAAAACCAGCCATTAACGTGGACGATTTTGGTACTGCGACAGTAGCTCCAAAAGCTTCAGAAAGCACTGTCAATCAGATGACTATTGCCTATACACAAAAAGGTACAAATGCTTCGAAAACACTGACAGCCACAAAAGCAAGTAATGGTCGTTGGAGCTTGAATGAAACGCCTGCTGGTGTCTCAATCAATCCTACTACTGGTCAGGTGAGCTTTACAGATGCTGCTGTTGCTACAAATACAACCATCACTTCGACGACTCGTACCTCAGATGGTTATTCAAGTGATACGTCAACTGCTCGTAAGGTAGCAGGAGATACTGTTCCTCCAGTAATCACCGCAAACAATGCGACAGCAACATCAGGTGAGCACGTGGATATTCCATTGACAGTTGTCGATGAGGGTGTTGGTCTGGCTGATACAGATGGTGTTGTGATTACAGGCCTTCCTGCAGGATTGCACTATGAAAATGGTAAAATCACTGGAACACCTACAAGTAAAGGTACGTCTACAGTGAAGATCGTTGCCAAAGATAAACGTGGCAATACTTCAACTCAAACAATTACCATCGCTGTTCAAAGTCAGGCTGACAAGTATAATGTAACAACTAAAAATAATGGCAACTTTTATGCAATTAAAGATGAAGATGTAGCTAACTTAACACCGAGTGACTTCGTCAATGGTACTATTCCAGAAACAGCTAAAGTCACATGGAAAACAGCACCAACGACAGGTGAAGTTGGTTTAGGAAAAGCAGCTGCTCTTACCATCACTTACTCAGATGGTTCAACAAAAGACTTGAACTACACTTACCAAGTCTATCCAAAACTGGAAACCAAGACAAATAACGGTCAAACAGGTAACTTCCACGCCTTCAAGAACTATAACCGTATTGGTGGAGACACTTATGTTTACACTTCTATGGATAATGGTAAAGGATTTAATGGCGTTCCTATGAAATGGGAATACTCATACCGCCTAAACAATGAGGGTGCTGAACGTAAGTCTACAGGAAACAATCCAACCTTTAGTTCGGTTTGGCATACAGAAAGTAAAAATCCTGATGTCCAAACACACAAGACAAGGTATACATTGAATGCTACCTATCCAACAGGTCGTTTCGGTGCAGTATCTGCAGACAATCCTGCCTTGACAACTTCAACGCAATGGGATTATGCTGTCTATGAGTATGAACCAAAACGTGTCTTTGAAACAACTCAAGGAAGTTTGGATGGTTTAGGATCGATTGTTTCAACACCTAAGGATGCTTTGCAACCAACGGATGGTAAAACAGAAGTTCCAGATGCTACTCGTTTTGAATGGATAAATGGTTGGACACCAAATGATGCCATGGCATCAAGGCCAGATGTTTATGAGCGTAAGATTAGAATGACCTTGCCTGCTGATTCAAGCACGGTTATACATAGTCGCGATGTCAGCGTCTATGTCAAAGTTAAACCAAAAACACCAGTTATTGTAGAAAATACAATCTCTGAAAAAGGTGGTTTGCCAGATCAATCTATCAAGATTGATAATGTTGTAGGAGGGGCTAAAGTTACTCTTACTATTGGTGATAAGACATTTACGAAAACAGCTGGGCCTAACGATACAAGCGTAACCTTTAGTCCTACTGAATTGAAAGCAGCTTATGACGCAAACAACGGCCTTCTTCCGACGGGAGATGTCTCTGTTAAACAAGAAGTAACTATTCAAAACGACCCAAGTAAGCCTTCAACAGCAACAGATAGATCTACAGTTTTAAGCTCTGATTCAGCGACAGGAACTATTACGAGTGAGACAGAAGCTCCTGTAGCCAAGGATACTATTGTCGAAGTTTATGATAAAAAGACTAAGACATGGAAAGAAGTACCAAATACTAGAGCAGCTAACGGTATTGTTACGCATAAATTCTATGCAGGTGACAAACTTCGCTTTACGACTAAATTTACAGATAACAGTGGAAAGATTAGGACTACTGCGGTAAGACAGGGTTCAAATAATGCGACGATTATCACGAATATTTTACATGATACTTGGGGAACTGCTGAGCAAACAAATATTAGTAGCCTAACTACGGCAACGGAGACTGAACCCGCAACGGTTATCAGTAACGAAGCAGATGTTAAAGCAGACCTAGAATACAGTTCACGAAACCATGTTAGTCGTGCTATTGTAGCAGGAGACTCAGTAGGTAATCGCTCTATAGGAAGCCAGTTTGTCCTTGAACAAGGCAAACTATCGGATAAGTATTCTGCCGATGCTCCAGCAACGAAATTTAAAGTTGCTGATGTTGCTAACTTGACAGATGATGAAAAAGCTAGAGTGTTAGCTGATATCAAAGCTGCCAATCCGCAAACGGATAAACAAATAAAAGAGTATACTCAAAATGATGATGGTTCAGTTGTTATCGTTTATGATGATAATACAACCTCAAATCCTATCAAACCAAATGTGGAATATGGGGTAGAGAAAGTTTCGGATAGATTTTATGCTATCAGTGATGAAAAGCTTACAGATTTAAATCCAAGAGACTTTGTTCGAGCAACTGGCAATAAAGACCTTCCAGCGAATACGACTGTTGAGTGGAAGACGGCGCCGACTATGGATACTGTGGGTGAACGTACAGCTACTTTGACAGTAACAAATCCAGATGGTACAACTGAAAATATTGATTATAACTATACCGTTTATCCAAAAGTTGAAACGAAAACTGCAAACGGTGTGACAGGTGTGTTCCAAGTATTTAGAGGTGGTAACCATTTTGGTAGACACACAGAAATTTATACAAATTTAGGTGATTCTGCGTTCCCTAATACTAAAAACTGGTCTTATCGTTATCAGACAGACGATGATAGTCAATCTCATCAGACAACGAACTACCGTCCTACTCTTGTAGATATTTGGAATAATGACAAACCAGCCCACACTACTTATCTAGTTAGAGCTACTTATGGGGTAAGTCGATTTGGAGCAGTTACTTCTAGTCAACCAGAACTTACAAGTGAAGTACCATTTGACTATAATGTTTTAGAGTATGCTGCTAAACAAGACTATGAAACAACTGCAAATAATTTTGCTCCTCTTGAAGCTATAGCAGCTAAGCCTCAAGAAGCTATTCAACCTGTAAATGGTTCACCAGAGGCAATTGATACTACAACTTATAGCTGGAAAGAAGGACTTAACTCAAGTATTGTAAGAAACGTGGGTTATTATACGCGAAATGTCCGAATGACGATTTTGGATTCGGGTAATAAATCTTCAACTAGAGAAATCCCTGTTAAGATCAAAGTAACTCAAAGTACTCCAGAGATTACGGTTGACCAAGGAACGAATACAGGTGGTCTTCCAGAAAAAGGAATCACTGTTGGAAATCTGACACCAGGATCAACGGTGACTTTGACACTTGGGACTAAGACTCTACAGAAAACAGTAGGCGATAATGCAACAACTGTAAGATTTGAGCCAGATGAATTAGCAGATAGTAATGGTTTGCTTCCAACGGGAGACGTAACGGTTACACAGACCAAGCAAGTTACAAATCCTACAACAGGAGCAACAGAGGACTTTACAGCGTCAGCGACTACAACAATTACTAAGGAAACAGAAGCGCCTAATGTTGAATACAAAGTTCAAATTAAAAATGCAGCAGGTGAGTGGGAAGACGCGCCTAAGAAAGTTGTTCGAACAGGTAGACCAGAAGGTTATGAAATCTTTGCAGGTGATGAATATCGTGTAGTAGTAACTTCTACAGATAACAGTGGTAAGATCCGAAACCTTGAACTTTTTGATGGTAAAACTGGTCAATCAAACTTCTTGTCATCGAACAGGACTTCGGGTGGGGTTGCCAATAACATCACAGCAACTCCAACTGTAGCAACAAAAGATACTCCAGCGAAGCGTGAAATCACTGGTAAGTTTAATGAAAATGAGACTTGGTCTTCTACTAACGTTTGGACTCGTACTTTCCGTTCGAAAGATTTGAGTGAGAATGAGACGGAAACACCAGCATTTTTGGTTGTCCAAGGAAAACTGAATGAAAAATTCCCTGGTAAAGTGCCAGCAACAGTTCAAGTAACTAATGCGACAACTCCATCAGCAGATGATAAAGAAAAGATTCTTGCAGCTGTGAAGGGATCTAATCCACAAGATGCAAACCGTATTAGAGACTATGCAATTAAAGGTGATGGTGCAGTAGTAGATGGTAAGGTAACAGTAATTATTACCTATAAAGATGGTACAACGAATGAAGTGAAAGTACCGGTATCAGATTCTGATCGTAAGTCTGAACAAGCCTCTCAATCAGCAAGCACAAGTGCTGTAGCGTCTACATCAGCAAGCACAAGTGCTGTAGCGTCTACCTCAGCAAGCACAAGCGCCGTAGCGTCTACGTCAGCGTCAACCAGCGCAGTAGCGTCTACATCAGCGTCAACCAGCGCAGTAGCGTCTACCTCAGCAAGCACAAGCGCTGTAGCGTCTACCTCAGCGTCAACCAGCGCAGTAGCCTCTACCTCAGCAAGTACAAGTGCCGTAGCGTCTACCTCAGCCTCAACAAGTGCCGTAGCCTCTACCTCAGCAAGCACAAGTGCCGTAGCCTCTACCTCAGCATCAACAAGTGCTGTAGCCTCTACATCAGCAAGTACTAGCGCCGTAGCCTCTACCTCAGCATCAACAAGTGCCGTAGCGTCTACATCAGCAAGCACAAGTGCGGTAGCTTCTACATCAGCATCAACAAGTGCAGTAGCATCTACGTCAGCAAGTACAAGCGCCGTAGCGTCTACGTCAGCATCAACAAGTGCCGTAGCGTCTACCTCAGCAAGCACAAGCGCTGTAGCATCTACGTCAGCAAGTACAAGTGCCGTAGCGTCTACCTCAGCCTCAACAAGTGCCGTAGCCTCTACCTCAGCAAGCACAAGTGCCGTAGCCTCTACCTCAGCATCAACAAGTGCTGTAGCCTCTACATCAGCAAGTACTAGCGCCGTAGCCTCTACCTCAGCAAGCACAAGTGCTGTAGCCTCTACCTCAGCAAGCACAAGTACCGTAGCCTCTACGTCAGCGTCAACAAGTGCGGTAGCGTCTACCTCAGCAAGCACAAGCGCTGTAGCATCTACGTCAGCGTCAACAAGTGCCGTAGCCTCTACCTCAGCAAGCACAAGCGCTGTAGCGTCTACATCAGCCTCAACAAGTGCCGTAGCGTCTACATCAGCAAGCACAAGTGCGGTAGCTTCTACATCAGCATCAACAAGTGCAGTAGCATCTACGTCAGCAAGTACAAGCGCCGTAGCGTCTACGTCAGCATCAACAAGTGCCGTAGCGTCTACATCAGCAAGCACAAGCGCCGTAGCCTCTACATCAGCATCAACAAGTGCGGTAGCATCTACATCAGCAAGCACAAGCGCAGTAGCATCTACATCAGCATCAACAAGTGCAGTAGCATCTACGTCAGCAAGCACAAGCGCCGTAGCGTCTACCTCAGCGTCAACAAGCGCGGTAGCGTCTACATCAGCGTCAACAAGTGCCGTAGCATCTACATCAGCAAGCACAAGTGCTGTAGCGTCTACATCAGCGTCAACAAGTGCCGTAGCGTCTACGTCAGCAAGCACAAGCGCCGTAGCGTCTACATCAGCAAGCACAAGTGCGGTAGCGTCTACGTCAGCAAGCACAAGCGCCGTAGCGTCTACCTCAGCGTCAACAAGCGCGGTAGCATCTACGTCAGCAAGCACAAGCGCGGTAGCGTCTACATCAGCAAGTACTAGCGCAGTAGCCTCTACATCAGCGTCAACAAGTGCCGTAGCGTCTACCTCAGCGTCAACAAGTGCCGTAGCCTCTACATCAGCAAGCACAAGTGCGGTAGCTTCTACCTCAGCATCAACAAGCGCTGTAGCCTCTACATCAGCAAGCACAAGTGCCGTAGCGTCTACGTCAGCAAGCACAAGCGCCGTAGCCTCTACTTCAGCAAGCACAAGTGCGGTAGCGTCTACCTCAGCGTCAACAAGTGCGGTAGCGTCTACTTCAGCATCAACAAGTGCAGTAGCGTCTACCTCAGCGTCAACAAGTGCAGTAGCGTCTACCTCAGCAAGCACAAGCGCCGTAGCCTCTACATCAGCAAGCACAAGCGCTGTAGCATCTACGTCAGCAAGCACAAGCGCCGTAGCGTCTACATCAGCATCAACAAGTGCAGTAGCATCTACATCAGCATCGACTAGCGCCGTAGCGTCTACGTCAGCAAGCACAAGTGCGGTAGCCTCTACTTCAGCGTCAACAAGTGCAGTAGCGTCTACCTCAGCATCAACAAGTGCCGTAGCGTCTACGTCAGCAAGCACAAGCGCCGTAGCGTCTACATCAGCAAGCACAAGTGCTGTAGCGTCTACCTCAGCATCAACTAGCGCCGTAGCGTCTACCTCAGCGTCAACAAGCGCGGTAGCATCTACGTCAGCAAGCACAAGTGCGGTAGCGTCTACATCAGCAAGCACAAGCGCTGTAGCGTCTACATCAGCAAGCACAAGCGCTGTAGCGTCTACGTCAGCAAGCACAAGTGCGGTAGCGTCTACATCAGCAAGCACAAGCGCTGTAGCGTCTACATCAGCAAGCACAAGCGCTGTAGCGTCTACATCAGCAAGCACAAGCGCCGTAGCGTCTACATCAGCAAGCACAAGCGCTGTAGCATCTACATCAGCAAGCACAAGCGCCGTAGCGTCTACATCAGCAAGCACAAGCGCTGTAGCGTCTACATCAGCGTCAACAAGTGCGGTAGCCTCTACATCAGCAAGTACTAGCGCTGTAGCGTCTACCTCAGCAAGCACAAGTGCTGTAGCTTCTACCTCAGCAAGTACAAGTGCGGTAGCATCTACATCAGCAAGCACAAGCGCTGTAGCGTCTACATCAGCAAGCACAAGCGCTGTAGCATCTACATCAGCATCAACAAGTGCTGTAGCCTCTACATCAGCGTCAACAAGTGCGGTAGCCTCTACATCAGCGTCAACAAGTGCTGTAGCGTCTACCTCAGCATCAACAAGTGCTGTAGCGTCTACATCAGCATCAACAAGCGCTGTAGCGTCTACATCAGCATCAACAAGTGCGGTAGCCTCTACATCAGCGTCAACAAGTGCAGTAGCGTCTACATCAGCAAGCACAAGCGCTGTAGCATCTACATCAGCATCAACAAGTGCGGTAGCCTCTACATCAGCATCAACAAGTGCGGTAGCTTCTACATCAGCAAGCACAAGCGCCGTAGCGTCTACATCAGCATCAACAAGTGCGGTAGCGTCTACATCAGCATCAACAAGTGCGGTAGCCTCTACATCAGCGTCAACAAGTGCGGTAGCGTCTACATCAGCATCAACAAGTGCTGTAGCGTCTACATCAGCATCAACAAGCGCTGTAGCGTCTACATCAGCATCAACAAGTGCGGTAGCCTCTACATCAGCGTCAACAAGTGCAGTAGCGTCTACATCAGCATCAACAAGTGCGGTAGCCTCTACATCAGCATCAACAAGTGCAGTAGCGTCTACATCAGCATCAACAAGTGCGGTAGCCTCTACATCAGCATCAACAAGTGCGGTAGCCTCTACATCAGCAAGCACTAGCGCAGTAGCATCTACATCAGCATCAACAAGTGCGGTAGCCTCTACATCAGCAAGCACAAGCGCTGTAGCATCTACATCAGCATCAACAAGCGCTGTAGCATCTACATCAGCAAGCACAAGTGCTGTAGCGTCTACCTCAGCATCAACTAGCGCCGTAGCGTCTACCTCAGCGTCAACAAGCGCGGTAGCATCTACGTCAGCAAGCACAAGTGCGGTAGCGTCTACATCAGCAAGCACAAGCGCAGTAGCATCTACATCAGCATCAACAAGCGCTGTAGCGTCTACATCAGCGTCAACAAGTGCAGTAGCGTCTACGTCAGCAAGCACAAGTGCTGTAGCGTCTACCTCAGCAAGTACAAGCGCTGTAGCGTCTACGTCAGCAAGCACAAGTGCAGTAGCGTCTACGTCAGCAAGTACAAGTGCTGTAGCATCTACCTCAGCAAGCACAAGCGCCGTAGCGTCTACCTCAGCAAGCACAAGCGCCGTAGCCTCTACATCAGCAAGCACAAGCGCTGTAGCGTCTACCTCAGCAAGTACTAGTGCTGTAGCATCTACCTCAGCGTCAACAAGTGCGGTAGCCTCTACTTCAGCGTCAACAAGTGCCGTAGCATCTACCTCAGCAAGCACAAGCGCCGTAGCGTCTACCTCAGCAAGCACAAGCGCCGTAGCGTCTACCTCAGCATCAACAAGTGCGGTAGCCTCTACATCAGCAAGCACAAGTGCGGTAGCTTCTACATCAGCAAGCACAAGTGCGGTAGCCTCTACATCAGCAAGCACAAGCGCTGTAGCATCTACATCAGCAAGCACAAGTGCGGTAGCTTCTACATCAGCGTCAACAAGTGCAGTAGCCTCTACATCAGCAAGCACAAGTGCGGTAGCCTCTACATCAGCAAGCACAAGTGCGGTAGCTTCTACATCAGCAAGCACAAGTGCGGTAGCCTCTACATCAGCAAGCACAAGCGCTGTAGCCTCTACATCAGCAAGCACAAGCGCGGTAGCCTCTACATCAGCAAGCACTAGCGCAGTAGCATCTACTTCAGCGTCAACAAGTGCGGTAGCCTCTACATCAGCAAGCACAAGTGCGGTAGCGTCTACATCAGCAAGCACTAGCGCAGTAGCATCTACATCAGCATCAACAAGTGCGGTAGCCTCTACATCAGCAAGCACAAGTGCGGTAGCTTCTACATCAGCATCAACAAGTGCGGTAGCCTCTACATCAGCAAGCACAAGCGCGGTAGCCTCTACATCAGCAAGCACTAGCGCAGTAGCATCTACATCAGCATCAACAAGTGCGGTAGCCTCTACATCAGCAAGCACAAGCGCTGTAGCATCTACATCAGCATCAACAAGTGCGGTAGCTTCTACATCAGCGTCAACAAGTGCAGTAGCCTCTACATCAGCAAGCACAAGCGCAGTAGCCTCTACATCAGCATCAACAAGTGCCGTAGCGTCTACCTCAGCAAGCACAAGCGCAGTAGCGTCTACATCAGCATCAACTAGCGCAGTAGCGTCTACGTCAGCGTCAACAAGTGCGGTAGCCTCTACGTCAGCAAGCACAAGCGCTGTAGCCTCTACATCAGCAAGTACTAGCGCTGTAGCGTCTACCTCAGCCTCAACAAGTGCCGTAGCGTCTACCTCAGCAAGCACAAGCGCGGTAGCGTCTACCTCAGCAAGTACTAGCGCTGTAGCGTCTACCTCAGCAAGTACTAGCGCTGTAGCCTCTACCTCAGCAAGCACAAGTGCTGTAGCTTCTACCTCAGCAAGCACAAGTGCCGTAGCGTCTACATCAGCGTCAACTAGCGCAGTAGCGTCTACCTCAGCAAGTACAAGTGCTGTAGCTTCTACCTCAGCAAGCACAAGCGCTGTAGCTTCTACCTCAGCAAGCACAAGCGCAGTAGCGTCTACCTCAGCAAGTACTAGCGCTGTAGCGTCTACCTCAGCAAGCACAAGTGCTGTAGCTTCTACCTCAGCAAGCACAAGTGCCGTAGCGTCTACATCAGCGTCAACTAGCGCCGTAGCGTCTACCTCAGCAAGCACAAGCGCTGTAGCCTCTACATCAGCAAGCACAAGTGCGGTAGCTTCTACATCAGCGTCAACAAGTGCGGTAGCCTCTACCTCAGCGTCAACAAGCGCTGTAGCGTCTACGTCAGCAAGTACTAGCGCCGTAGCGTCTACCTCAGCAAGCACAAGTGCCGTAGCGTCTACTTCAGCTTCAACAAGCGCAGTAGCGTCTACCTCAGCTTCAACAAGCGCCGTAGCATCTACTTCAGCATCAACAAGTGCGGTAGCATCTACTTCAGCGTCAACAAGTGCGGTAGCGTCTACGTCAGCATCAACAAGCGCTGTAGCGTCTACCTCAGCAAGCACAAGCGCCGTAGCGTCTACTTCAGCGTCAACAAGTGCGGTAGCCTCTACCTCAGCGTCAACAAGTGCTGTAGCGTCTACTTCAGCGTCAACAAGTGCCGTAGCGTCTACCTCAGCTTCAACAAGCGCCGTAGCATCTACTTCAGCATCAACAAGTGCGGTAGCATCTACATCAGCATCAACAAGTGCGGTAGCCTCTACATCAGCAAGCACAA